>Ga0307512_10001539_pt1 | contig 32346 bp, 30 predicted proteins | sample 14_EM_MG_FD_200267 | JGI IMG/M metagenome (GOLD analysis project Ga0307512, IMG submission 200267) | Populus trichocarpa ectomycorrhiza microbial communities from riparian zone in the Pacific Northwest, United States - 14_EM | ecosystem: Host-associated > Plants > Roots > Unclassified | place... | reverse complement strand
TCGACTTCATCTCTGGTCTCAAGACTCTGGCCGGCTCCGGAGAACCCACACTCAGAGAAGGTATTGCAACGCACATTTACACCGCCAATGTTTCGATGGAGAAGCGCGCATTTGTCAACTCTGACGGCGACTTCTTAATTGTCCCACAGCAAGGCGCACTGGACATACAGACCGAATTCGGCCCACTCTTTGTCCAGCCTGGTGAGATAATCGTCATCCAACGTGGCCAGCGCTTTCGTGTTTCCCTCCCCAATGGTCCCTCGCGTGGCTACATCCTCGAGATCTGGGGCTCAAACTTCACACTCCCAGAGCTTGGACCGCTCGGCGCAAATGGCCTCGCCAACAAGCGCGACTTCCTTGCGCCCGTCGCCGCCTTTGAGATCACAGAGGAGCATTGGGACGTGGTATACAAGCTTGGCGGTAAGTTCTTCGCCTCAAGCCAGGAACACAGTCCTTTCGATGTCGTCGCGTGGCACGGAAACTACGTCCCCTACAAATACGACTTGACCAAATTCGTCAACGTCGGCTCTATTTCTGTCGACCACATCGACCCGTCCATCTTCTGCGTGCTCACAGCCCCCTCAAGAGACCCCACCGCCCCACTCGCAGACTTCCTCATCTTCTCCCCGCGCTGGGATGTAGCCTCAAATACCTATCGCCCACCATACTACCACCGCAATGTGGCTTCAGAGCTAATGGGACTGATCTACGGTGAATACGGTGGACGCAGCGACTCGTTCCGGCCTGGCGGTGCGAGCTTTGAGTGCGGAATGGTACCGCATGGTGTCGCGTATCCTGAGTTTAAGGCTGCCAGCGAGGCGGTGCCTCCAGAGATGCGCATCAGTAAGGGTGCGGTGGCGTTTATGTTTGAGAGCTCGCGGGCGTTCACAATCACGGATTGGGCGTGGAATAGCGATAAGAAACATGAGCACGATCCGAAGATGTGGGATGACCTTGTGGCGCCGCAGATTGAGGTGTTGAAGAAATTGCAATTGGAACAGATGTCGAAGAAGTAATGGTGCTGGTTTTGGGTGGGTTTTTGTTATGAGCGATGCACTTGTAGCTGGTAATCTTTTTGCTATGTTATGATTGTACACATTATGATGATAATATAAGAAAGTATACTGGAATTATGACGCGAAGTAACTACCACGGGGTGAACCACGAGTTCCCAACCGCCGTGCTTGAATTCCGCTGCATTGCGGAAAAACGGTGTTGCGTCACTGCTTATCCTTATCATTGAGAGTAGAATACGTACCATCCCTGAGGACATATCGATAACATGGTAGCATAGCATCCAGTATACTCGTTCAACTTCCTTCCTTCCATGCCTAATTCGAGTTTGGATTTGCAGCGGTGACTTAGGTGGCCATGGGATACGCAACTAATTGAGAAAATGACTCATTTACGTCCAAACCCCGTTTTATAAGATTGTTGCTTTATACTCTATACGCCAGGAAAAAACTGCAGACACATTCGTAGCCAAGACACTGCTTCTCCTCGGTAGCATAGCAGTTCTTTCAACTTGGGTCGGACTATGAGCAGAATCTATAGAGCAATCCGGGGGGCAAACAGCTTCTTCATTCTTTCTGTCCGGTCTTTGATCTCAATTTTTTTAAGGGCGCCCAAAGCAGACCAGGTGATATCCGTCGACTAGTTAAGGTCGCGCCGGAAATACGGGATGATATATGCATGCATGATGATGATTGCATATGCTAACCTGGAAAAGTTTCTGAAGCTTTTGACGCTAAAGCGGGTGTCTATGTAAGTTTAACGTGGCTCTTACAGACAATTCCTCAGCACCTCTACATATGCAAGTGTTTGTGACAAGCGCAGCTTGAATAGAGGTTATCCATGAGAGGTGTGGTCAGGGTAGGTGTGTTCGTGTGCTGCAATTCCGTGCCTGGATCGGCTCCGGCTCCGAGAAACCTACCACGTGATTTTTTCTCCACCAATTAACGACGGAGATGCGGCTCCGGGATATTTCCGCGCCGTCAGATCCGCTTTCTCAAGACTGCTGACTTCCCCTAACGTTCGCCCTCAGAGCCTGGAACGACTTGGAGGAAGCCCTACTAAGTAGCGCTTTAGCCGAGTCACTGCTCGAGTAGCACATATTCAAAGGCTGGCGCAACGTAGCGAGCTAACTTACACCTTATCCAAGCGAAAGACAATATACCAGAGAGAGAATCATACGATCGATTCAGCCGCCATGACGTCCTATCATAGTCTCTGATGAGGATGCAACTCGACCAGCTTTCTGTCAACAAGGAAGCCCGTCAATTGTCACTTCTTATCCATGTTGGATCATCATGATTGTACTCAGTGCAGTTTGTGACAGTTGTATTCGGATAAGTACTGTTAAGTGTGCAATCGATATGCAGTCGAATGGCAGACCTTGCCAGAGACCCACTTACGCCTCGCCGATCACCGTTACCGACGCTTTGGATCCGAACCCCGGTCTTCATGATTCTTCCCACCAATTATGCGCCCGGGGGACAAACGGGTGTTTCTTTTGCTCTACACCCAACGATGGGCAGCCATCGGGTCTTGGATTGAGCTGCACGAAAAGAACTTAAGACGATCTAAAGAAACTCGCCTTCCCCGCTTTTTTCTAGTCTCTGGTGAGCCTAACTCTTCCATCTAGCTGCATTACTAATGGCTCGGATCGGGGCCCCGCAATCTGTAGCTCGGCGCTTTTTTCATTCCCGGCAGCAGCAATGCTAGTGACCCTTGCCTAACCTACCTACCCTCCTCCCTTTCCCTCCCCACAGTTTTTGAGAAAAGGAGAGCAACTGCTGCTATCGTCTGATTATCTATCATCCCTTCCCCGGATTGCTGTAGCCTGGATTAACAGATGGCGCACATGCAACTGCCGCAGATGGAGTCAAAACCTGTAAAGAAGGTGGATGCCGCCGCGGCTTTTCAACATATTCTCACACTTCCATCGTCTGCGGCAGCACAGACGGCAATAAAAGAGAAGAGGAGCTATAAGTGTGGTCATTGCAATACGACTTTTCGGCGGAGTGAACACCGCATCCGGCATGAGCGATCTCGTGAGTTTACTGGCCTGGTGGTACGTCCGGTGGTGGTGGTTACTGATGCTGGCGATTAGATACACTCGAGAAGCCGTTCGGATGTAGCGTCTGCGGGTGCCATTTTTCTAGAAAGTATGACATATCAAACTGTTTGGACGACAGAATACTGATGGGCTTTAAATAGAGATTTACTTGTGAGACATGAACGCACGGTCCACAGCACCAGTCGAAGAACCTCAACGGGTCGGCCGTCGAAACGTCAGCGGACCGCCGATTCCGAAGAGCATACAATCCCTCGGACCAGTTCCATGACACTGATCTCAGAACGTCGGAATAGTTCGCCTAGTGGCCTGGAGCTTAACTTTCAGGCCATTCCAGGCGGAAACGACTATTTCTCGAATATCTCTCCAGAAACCTCATCTCCTGGATCGATTCAGCAACAAGAACGGAGATGCTCTTTGCTTTCAATTCCGGAGGGAATTGAGCCTCCGACACCACCGGAATCGGATTTATCCGACCATGGTCTTCGAACAGACAACAGAGCCGCCGACGAGGAAGGTTCGGGGGATATGGAATTCGGTGGATTGCCGAATGACTTGGATTTATCGATACTCTTCCCGGATGTAGATTCCAGGCCTAACTCCGAAGATGGTTGCTCACCAATGGAACCTGGGTTTCCACCGGTCTCTCCCGGAGTTCATAATATATTTGCAGCTCGCAGCCACCACTTCACGGAATTTCAAGGACTTGACCATATCTTGGAAGGATCCGCGCCAGATAGCTCAATGGGGGGTTTCTTTCAAGATGTAGTAGATGATGGGCGTTACTCTGGCATGACGCCAATGGAAGAATTTATCCTCCCTCAATCCCCGCTGACAAGACAACGAGAGCGGCGAGGAACCACCGGATCCGAGGCTTCGCATCAGACATTCTCCAAATCTCTGAGCCAAAAGCTCGCCGCCGGCTTCATTATCGATGAGGCCACTCGAGAATGGATTCTTCAAGATCTATCTATATCACATCCTCGACATTTACTGACCGACTTCTGCCTCCCAAACTCTACAACATTACAAAGATATCTTGATAGTTATTTCAACAGCTTCCACAATAACTTTCCGATCCTCCATTTACCCACGTTTCATCTGAAAGGGACCAAAGCTCTCCTCCTTCTTGCCGTCTGTTGTATTGGCGCCCAATACTGCCTCGAAAAACGTCGCGCTCGCTATCTCTTCGAGTGGACGAAACGGTTCCTTGCCATCGAAGATGTGAGGTGGAAGCGGGTCGAGGTCGAGCGAAAGGCTTGGTTGGTTCGAAGCAAGCTTCTCCTTGGATTTTTTGGAATTTGGAGTGCAGAACGCGAACTGGTTTCAGATGTAGTATCCGAGCAAGGCTGGTTTGCTGGTGTAAGTTTGTGTTCCCTTACATTTTCCAGGGGCTAACTAACAAGGCCAGTTTTTCCGCTCCGCACAAGCCCTTCTACTTCGCCGAGAGGAGACCCCACTACAACAAACGTGGCGCGACTGGGTCGACGTTGAGGGATTTAAACGGATTTGCTATGGGATTTTCATTCTGCAATCTCATATTACCATTACTTTTAACCTTTCGCCAGCTCTCTCTTGCGCTGAGATCCAACTTCCCCTTCCAGAGTCCGAAGAGTTGTGGCAATCAGCTGACGCAGAATCATGGGACGCGCTACTCCACTTTAACCTCACTCCAGGTCCCAAATTCAATGAAGCTCTGGAATTCCATTTCGGCGCACGAGCACCAATGGCACAATTACAGTCCGGGCCAAGTGCATTTGGGGGCTTTACTCTCGTCCATGGACTACTGTCACAACAGTGGCAGATTAGTCAATGCCGTCAATCATTGAATCTGTTTGGCTTTACTACGCCAGCCATATCCCCTTTTACTATGGCGCAAGAATCGGAAATTCTTCTTGGCAGGCTGCAGAAGTGTCTCATTTACACCCACCAAAATATTTCCTCTTCGCCGGGGGGATCTTTGTGGTTTTGTGCATCGGGACTTCTCAGGCAAGCTTATATACGCCAGTTTACGCAGTTCGAGCCAGCGAGCGTAAAGATGAGGACTATCATGCGTCCCGACGAAGCAAGTCTGGATGTAGAAGGCGTGGTACAGTACGTTCTTAGCGGAACAGACCGGAGTGCCGCGGTTACTAGGGCCGCCGAGAAAGCTACCGAGACTCTGGAGATGCCGATACGCGCGGGGCATGTCATGGTTAGAAAGACGGCGGCGCTAAATTGGAGCGTGGATCATGTTATATCCGGGTGGGATTGCAGTAAGTCTTTCTCCCGAACGACTTTACAGAGGGCTAATAAGTGGCCAGTACTTTTCCTCCTCCGCTGGATGTTTACCCTTGAGACCACGGCACCGGGCGAGTGGGAGGCAGAAGAACGAGGAGTGTATGAAAAAGTACGCTCGATGCTGGAGGAGACAGATATCGACTTGAATTCGCCGCAGTTGACGCCGGCTATGGCGGAGCTGTGGGGAGACTTTTTGGCGGATACGTGGGTTTGGGGGAGTAAGTTTACCATCATCTTCGAAGCTAGTGAAGTGTTAATAGACGTGAAATAGTTACACCGGCGCTTGGAGGCGGGATGAAGATTCTCGCGGAGAGGCTGAGGAGTGCGTGAATTTAGGCGCAGTGCTGGTTTGTAAATGCATATGATTCTTTCGTATTCTTGGCGTTTTGGGGCATTGGGGAGGCGGTTTTGTGATTTTGTGGTTAGCGATTACAGGCATGGAGAAGTGATGCGGTTGTTTGGGTATGGAAGGAGTTGTGTGCTTGTTCTAGTTAATGTATATATTGATGTGTACTAATGATAACCACGTGTATATAGAGAGCAGCATGTCGCATGTGCCACTTTATGTGTTGCTATAGTACTTAGGGGAGAACCGTGTGTCGATTCTATGATACAGTGAAGAGAAGGAGAGAAGGAGAAAGACTCGATTTATATACAAAGGATCATCGGAGAAAACTTTGATGCTTCGCCACTCTTGAGTCACTCGCCACTCTGAGTCACTTGCCACTGGATATACACTAGTGCCGTAGAATCTCAGGCATATTTGCAGTTGTGGGCAGAGTACCTATCGTCTAAATGCTAGCAGAATGGCTCAGGGCTGCGGGCAGGTTGGTCGCTGGCACTCCCACCCTGGCTCTGCCCCTCGCCTTTCTGCTGGGGGCTTGCCCCCAGACCCCATGTACTCTGTATCTCTGAAAATGTTCTTGAGATTCTCATCATGGTTACCTTCTACTTTACAGCAGGGGTTGGTTCAAAAAAGGGTCATGTGACCTTCATATAAGACTCTCACTCAATAATCTGCTAGTATCAGATGCTGTGAGGCTGCACGCTGAGTTCCTGTTCGTTCCTGTGGCCACATTCCAGTCTCATGACCTCTTTTCACCTCTAAATCACAAGCGATCACTCGTTTTATCGCATTCTGGTTGGCTAGAAGGCCCATTTCTGATTAAGCAAGTTCACCTATTTTTCCGGCATAGTCTTAAGCAAGCTTAAGACCATACTGGCAGACTAGATGAAAACCCTTCCCTCAAGATCACCGCCGCTCGCCCGAGTGCTAGTTCCTCCACCGACTAAACTTAAACACCCCCCATTTCAGTATGAAGGAACATGCTCAAAAAGGAATCTTCTCTTGCTTCAAATAGAAATCGGAGCGATGCTTACATTTGGTCCCAAACAGTTGTCGCAAAGTATACTAGGGTATAGGGTCCAGGGCTACCGAAGGTTAAATCATAACTTCTCACCCTAGTTTGTATGGTAGGTGGTGCGAAAATGTATATATACTTGATATGGGTATGTTTTAGTGCCTTTCTAAAGGATTTGAAGGTATAGAGGATTCAGTGAGGTGAGGTGTGCATAATACTTACAATGTCGCGAGTGAGTGACCATGATAGACTGTAACGTGCCCCCAAATGGGCGGATTTGTTTTGTGAGCTGTATTTGGTGAATGGAACAAGATAAATACCTAGTGGTTTGGCGGGTGATATAGATTAGCAAAGAGTTATGGTGGCGGTTACGGAGGCCTGTGACGGACACGGTGCTGTTCTGACCCATTCGTGGAATCGCCCCATCCATTGACGGGCAGTACCATCCATGGACAGGGCGGTTCCACGAATGGTACCACCATTCATGGACCCATGAATGGGACAGGTGAAAATAAGGTATGCAAATTAAATTCGCGCCACTAAGAGGAGCCAGCAACTTAATTGCTGGTAAAATTATCTAAGTAAAATAACTACAGATAAAGTCGGTAAAATAGCGAAGCAAGCCAATAAATTTCCTCTATACAAGGCTTTTCATGTCAATACTATACTGTTACTTGAAACGCACTGCATCTAACTTGAGCAAGTGAATTGGTGGAGTTTATTGTGTAGATAGTGAGAAAGTAGTAGCAAAGCAAAGCCAGTTTATTATTCACTAGCAGCGTATCAAAGCCAACTAACTTGCAAAACAAGATATAAAGAAGCGAAGCGAAGCTATTCTTTAATTTGCATACCTTATTTTCACCTGTCCCATTCATGGGTCCATGAATGGTGGTACCATTCGCAGAACCGCCCTGTCCATGGATGGTACTGCCCGTCCATGGATGGGCGGCTACCACGAATGGGTCACAACAGTGCAGTCAACCACAAGATGACCGAACAAATCTCGTTCGTGAATATTCTTCGCAGACTCTTGCCGAGGAGACTGAATGGTGGGTGGTATGAGCGAGAGGGAGAGCTAATGGGATCGTGATGGCACGAACAAATTTGCGAATTATTTCCACGTCGGAGAGCCAAACTTCCTATGTATTATCGTACCTGCTCTGGTGTTTCTGCAGGATATCTCCATGTAACTAGTGCAGAAACAGGGTTTTAAACGCCTCATAATGGTATCTGATATCTCCGTCATACAGCACTAAGAAGATTGCCATTCGGGAGAATTTGATAATACGAATGATAGGTTGTGAAAATCGAACGAAGTTCGCGCCCAACACTAGTTCAATGGATAGGTTCAAGTTGATACGGGTTTTAGAAAATGAAGTAAGATCTACTTAGAATAGAGTTGAGGTTGATTATCAACTCCTATATACAAATTTCTCCCATTGCTATATAGATTCCGAATCCCGAACAAAAATCCCACACCGACCAGTATATAATCAATCTGGCTGGCAAATGGAGCCGTAAATCACCCGGATTAGTATATTTGCAGTTGCACCTCAACCTCTGAAAGCGGCTGCAACCGGTTCACACCGATCAAAGGCGCCCTTGTGTTTCAGCGCCACCTCAACAACCGCCAACTTCTGTACCCGCCCTATAGACTTCTTTATGATCAATTCATAAGCCCCTGAAAAGTTATGTTTCATAGTAGGCGGGGTCCTGGATGTATTCATCGTTGTAACTGTCGCCAGTGAACGCCAGCCCGTCAGGCAGAATACCAACCAACTTCTGTTCTTCTACTACATATCTACCCACTAACATATCTAATAGCACCTTCAACCTTCTCAACCAAGGGAAACCATCGAACGATCTGGCATTGCCAAGGACAGAGTGCTCGCCGAAGTCCACCTCTAGCACTTCCAATGTCTCCCGCACTACCTTGGATGCTATCGAGAGCCTTCTTGTTTGGGGTGAGAAACCCTGGTGTCGGGATTTCAAGTTGGTCAGTTGCAGCGTTAAACTTAGAAACCTTAACTGCAGGGGGAATTATCTCCCCATCTCAGATTTTCGAGAGCAGGAAACGGAATTGAGATGGAGTTCCAGAGATCCGGTTGGTGATCGGTGACGTTGCCCTCATTTCGTGCAACCACCTCTAGCATTTGAGGTTCCAGAAGTTGATAAAAGCAGTAGAACATACACCTCGTCATAGCGATTGCTCCAGGCAGATTTCTCCGTGCCGAGCCACGAAGAAATAGCAAGCGGATGTTCCTGCCGTATGCCTAGAGCGCGAGTTTAAACCTTCCAGATACGCAAATACAGCTCAATCTCCTGAGAGGTATAGCGAGGCTGCACAGAGGGTAAGTCCCAGTCGATGCATGCAAACTCGGTATATCTAGCTAAATATGGTTCGTGGCACAGGAAACGCAAAAAGTGACGGACTAGAATTTAGGCGGGGGTTGCAACTGTCCAAGGAATTTCCGAAGCGGCGGTATAAATAAGGTCGGGTCAGTTGGGGAAAACGACGCGAGGTGAGACGGAAGTTGCAGACATCGGCGAGTGTGAAGTTTCCTCCCGGTACAATGCACAGGTTTTCGACGATGTCAAGGAGAAGTTCCGCGAAGAAACCGGAGTGTAGGATGAGGCATATATCAAGTCCTGATGGTGTTGCACAGACAAAATAGAAGCGCGAGGAGGTAGTGTAGAAGGTATATAGATCGTGGATGAGAAATTGAAGCAAAGGAGCCCGGTTTGTTATGAGGTTAAACAACTTAGCGCATTGAAACCCTACGCCCTAAATATTTCCTACAACCTTTTCCCAAGTTATTTAGTTGCGACCATGTTCCCAGAGTATTTGTCCTCGCAAGATCAACCTTCCAATCGCCCAAGGGAAACAATGCAGACGGCTAGTTTACGAGCATAACTTCCGCCCGTCCACCGAACTACTGAGCTCTCACTAAGTCATCTAACTCCTTCAGCACCTTAGAAATTTGTCCACCTTCACACTCGGTATTCCATTTATTCTCGCCTGCAAGCATTTTGAACGGAGCCCCGGCGAACGACTTTGATACTGTTAACCGCCATACCTCCAAAATTAGAGGAACATAAACGACACCAAAATATTTGACAGAATCACCCGTGCGCCAACAAACCCATGCCGAATAAACCCATGCATCTAAGTATCTCTCCTGACAAATTCCTGAAATGCCAATAATGTTCTCATTAATCCCAGAATCACATGATGTTTCATTCACCCGGTCAAAAAGAAAACCTACAATTCCTCCTTCACACGCCTCCAACGGTCCCAACCTGACTACCACCAAGATCTGGGCTCTGTAAAAATTTCTCCAAGAGCAAGGGCGATCTTTTCATTAGGCTTCGCAAACTCTTTTCACCGCTCGGGTTCTTATCCATGGCCTCGATATATATCCTCCACGATTTGGATATATTCTCCACCACGCGTTGATGGAGCTTATCTTCCTGTGGCAAATCTTCGCATACCCTCTCATAGGCTGTCAACGCCGACATAGCCCAGGTAGTATCCACCTTAGGAAAAGCAGTCATAGCGGTGATATCGCAGAGCTTCTGACAGCGAAGGTCATGCCCCACCCCATGCATCCGTAACTCCCGGAAATGTAGCTTCCAGGCCGAGAGGTCCCTAAACGCAGGTATCTTCTTATAATCGTTGTCGTACGACGAGGAATATGCGAAGTCGATAAACATTTGCATCGATTCTGGGTCTACTGCAGGCAGCGCAACTGCGGGAATCGTGCCATCGTTCAAGTGATTGGCGAGCTTTCAGCAAAATATTCGGATACCGCTGTCAATTTGTCGACATGTGCCGAAATCTTGACCTCATCCGGTGGTCGTCCGGCGATAACGTAGCAGAACCGTGTATGGCAAAATGGGCTGGGAAATGTAGGTGGTGTTAACCGAGGTGTTGGACATGCTACCATACATAACCTCCACTCAAATCGGTCGCCGGGGAAGAACCTACTATACTGATACTACTCCATTTATGTCAGGTCTAAAGGTAAACATGGCGTCTGACGGTTTCTGCCGTTTAACTCGTGGAGATGAAGCGGTGTCGTCTGCATTATGATTTCGCAGTCTCTGGCGAGTCGCTGCCATGGCACCAATTCGATGTAACTTCCCGAAGACGTGTGATGATCTGGTAATGGGGAAGGAATAGTTTCATGGGTGGTAATGATTGTCAGGTCGTGCATCCCCACTGCGCTCTAAGCTCGTGTACAGCCTCCGGGGTGTAGTATATGAGGGGCTGGTATGCGAGCTTACTGCACTCAGCCGCATAGCTACCATTCAGGCTGGCTGCATATTCACGCATACGCAGTAACCAAATGAGGACATGCTTCGAGTGACGACGCATGCAGCCACTGTAACCATTCCTTTTTGAAGAGGGAGATGACAGCTTTAGAAGGTACCAGATTATAATAAATTATAAGGAAAAACACATTTAAACTACAACCGACACTTATCAGCCACCTCGAAATTATCCTCCAGTACCTCATCCATCTGATTCGCCATCTCTTTCAGAAACTCCGGGTCCCCGTTAACTCTAGAAAAGAATGCCTCCCGCTCTTGTACTACCTCCGAATCGTCACTCTGCAGCCGCAATTTGTTCGCTATACTTATTGAATTCGTGTACTCGATAAATGCGTTCCTCCTCACTTCCGCATAGCGCTTTAGCAGCGCATCCGCGTCTTTCTCGCCTTTGTTGAGGATGCGAATTAGGCAATTCCCGAGTGCCGCCGCGTCAAGAAGACCGGTTGTTAACCCGAGGCCACCGATCGGGTTATTGCTCTGCGTTCATTCATCAGTTATGCATAGTGAAACGAAGAACGGAGGTTATCTCACATGTCCGGCGTCTCCACAGAGCACTACACGTCCCCTCTTGAACTCAGTGGCGACACGTTGATGCGCCCAGTAAGGGTTCACACTCTGGAGCTTATACTGCAGTGGTCTCGGCCCCGGAAACAGAGCTTCATACTTCTCCACCACCTTCCTCCTTAGAGCCTCGGGATTGTCCATCCCCGCCGATTCTTCCTCAGAAACACCAAACGCAACCCTCCACAGCCCCTCCTCTGGCTTTCCAGTTCGTGCAATCACCGCCCAATCCTTGGTGTCGACAACCATGTTCGCAGTGGAGTATCCTTCATACTTTTCGAAGTCATAGTACACGTTGCTGGCCACAAATCTATCTTTCCATGTGAATCCCTCGAACGGGATACATAGAGCCTTCCGCACCGCTGATCCCGCCCCGTCTGCGCCAACCAGGTAGTCGGCGGTAAACCATTGCTCTCCCTGTGCACCTGCCGTTACAATCTCAACTTTTCCATCCACCTCCCGGCAGCCCGAGAATCGCTGTCCCCACTTTATCGAGAAAGAAGGGTGCTTCTGGGCGTGTTCGAGGATGATTGCGGTAAGCTGGTGCTGTCCGAGATGAATGCCAGTATATGAATATTTCGCAACTCCCTTGGGCATCAAGGCGACTTCGACAGTGGCAAGGACTTCATTTGTAGTGCTGTAGGGCGTGCGGAATATTATCCCCTTTTCGTTAAGATGGCCAGCCGCTGCGACTGAGTCGTAGAGACCAACTTTTTCGAATTCGTGGAGGACAATGGGGACATATCTTGCAAAGGTTAGTAGAGCAGGGTTGGTGGCAAAGGAAGAGACGAACGTGGTAGCTCGTGGAGACTGAGATATCTCGTTTCCAACTTCCAGGACTAAGACATCGATCCCTTCGCGGACGAGTTTGAGGGCTAGGAATAAGCCTGATGGACCGGCACCAATGATAATGACGCGGTGGTACTCATGGGATGCTTTAGTAGCGCGAGGGACGGTGGGAGACATAACTGCGGATGGAGTTTTCGACGGAATTAAACAGGATGATGCATTCTGATATATCTTGAACTCCCAAGAGCTGTTCGCTTCTCGTCCTCGCTTCCGCCCCGAATAATCCACAACCATACCGTCTATCTATCTCGCCGGCCCGTCACATCGGCGGCGAATCGGGGAAACTGTGGACACAGCGCTAAATAAGTCAGGGGCTTTGTGTCGGCGTCATCGATCCCGGACCCACTTGGGCAGAATACTAGTGGAGAACTGTGGGGCTCGGTAATCTGCAGGGACGCAAGTGGATACAAAGCGGTGGCAAGATCGCCAAGGAACCACTGGAGGGGGACATTAGCCTGTGTGGATTCATCGTTGCCAAGTCCATGGCTGCACACCAAACCATCCGGAACAGACCACAGTGGTGCTGATCCACTGTCGAGTGCAAAGTTGTGCCGCCGTAAAGTAGGTTAGGGTTCCCGGCTCAGTATCTCAGCAATTGGACTTTCAGCTGAATGATCTATCATGATAACTATAGCCGCCTCCCAAGAAGTAGACAGACAAGGGGTAATTGAATTGTCATGTGTGATTGGAGAAACCCATGATGCTGGTACTAGAGCTGTCGACCCGGGGCGACACTTCAAATCCTGCTTCTAAGCAAGATCTGGAATGGAGAACAGTATGATTCCAATACCTTACCTACCATATACGGTGCCGATCAGAAGTTTCCGGGGCATATCCAAATACACAGGGCAAAGCGCAGTCACTTCCTCCACTCGCACTATTCGCACTATTCGCACTATAAAAGGTACTGATACCTCTCTCTCTACTACTTCCCCTCCAAACGTCTCACCGCAGTCTGACAGCTGTTTTCACTTTCAAACATACCCATCAATCTTACTCGCTACCCTCTCATACATACATCACAAGTCGATACCATCACTCTTCTGAAGACTGGTAAGAATCCCCTGATCCTTATCTGAATTACTGCAAGTTAAACGTTCTGTTGTGGCAATAATCACAGCCAAATACAGATTATACTTTGTGTTTCGAGGCAGCAATCTCGCCGTCGACATCTCTTAACAACCATCGATACCTCTTGGATCTGTTTCCTCCTCTTTGAAGCAGTAGCACACTTCTTGATTACCGGATACAAACTTAGAAGTCATCATTGATCGCCATGCCATTTAAAGCACCAAACACCAGGAATTCAGGTGCCAAGGAATCAGATAGTGCCGAAAAGTATGATTGGGAGCTTCCAACTGCTTTGAGCTGCGCGCTCTGCAAGTTACCAATCTTGACCGACAAGGAAGCCAGCCAGTTCATCTCCGTGAGCTATGTTCCCGTCAGATTGCTGCCTTGTGAATGCGGCCTCTTCCATCATGGCTGCATTTTTACTCGCATTCAAAGTCCTGGAGGTCTTTCAGTCTGGGAAAAGGCGAAGTATATCAGGTGTCCGATTTGCATGGTCCTCTTGGACAAGATCCAATGCATTAGGCTTGATTCCGAAAATGATGTCGTATGGGAGGCGCCCAAGGATATTCGGTATGCTCAGCATGATGAACCAGAAAATAGCATGCTCGTCGTTATAAACTATGAACTCCTCGAAATGCAGATGAGGTGAGTGGTGAAAGGTGTTGAGAGGGAATATGGGTTTCTTTTGTTCCGGTTTTTGTTGTTCATCTTTACTTGTGAGATTGTTGTCTGCGTGTCTTTCTTTTCGTTTTTCCCCTTTGCGATTAGTAGTCTGAGTATCTTTCTCTATGTTTCGCCTTTTCCTTTTTGCGAAGTCGGCGTGTATTTCACTGCTTTTCGTTGTTTTCCTTTGCGATTGGTAGTTGGCGTGTCTTTGCTGCTTTTCACTTTCACTTTGTTCAATTTCTGGGATGCAGTACGATAACCCTGTGTTTCTGAAGGTGCGGTTTGGCACTTTTTGTTGCAAGGTACTGTACTGAGAATATAGAACTTCGCCTCTTTGGACCACCTCTAGTTTGTCGTCCTTTATTGCTGCTTCATGCTCTCCATCTTTGCTCTTCAACTCTTGATAATATTCTAGTGCACTTGGTCGCAAGCTTATCCCTTACGGCCATCATTTGACCTCAGTCTGACAGCCAAAACCCCAACTTCGAGTTGGTCCGTATAGTCGATGATATGAAGCTTTACAATACCTATGCTCCACACCAACCACTAGCTACAGCCATTCAGACCCAGGTAGCGATCTATGTCTATCAGCCGATGACGGCCTACGATCAGAGGTGCAGTTCTTGGAGCTCTCCAACTTATCCCTCCCAAGCCATTTCGGAATAACCGCCCACCGGAACGGGATGAGAGCATAATCAACATCGTAAATCCAATCGCCACACGCGGCGACACGAACTAGATCCTCGAACATTTTACTTAGTGTCTCCATACGGAATCACTTCGCCAGTGAATAGGGTGGTTTGCACAGATAGATGCCCAATTTGCGGAGTTCCCAAAATGGGGCAGCCGTGACTATGTGAAGGCAACGGCTACGTCGATATCAACAACTTTTTGGAAGACAGGTGTGACATGCTGCCAGCGGCCGCCTAAGGGGACTTGGGAACTTGTCGCCTCTGGGAGTCTGCGGAGGTGGCTGCTAGGGTTCGTACGATTCTGGATGTATTATCAGGCAAAAAACTTCAATGACGAATAATATGATTACTATCACTCTTATGGTACGAGGGGGGTGGTACCGAAGGTAATACAGCACACACCAGGACTTCATCTTGTCAGCACGGCATATTATCGACGGAGTTACATTGGAACCGAGGATCAATGGCCACAAACCACTGCAGGTGGTCCGTCTGAGCCCATGAATGAGACCAGCGGACTTTGTATGCATATATATGGTGGTGTATTCTTGGGGAATCATGTCATCATTGTGTATATGCTAGAAGAGCGAGGCTGTCATATTTCATCGACCCCTAGGTTGGGCGAGACAAGTACGCCAAACGGTAGAGAGGCTTCCCCATTTATGTCCAGAGTGACTACGCCGAAAAACTCTCAGTCGAGATGCGATTTCAAGCTCCTAGTAGTTTTGCTACGCATAGCGCAACACAAGAAACAAAAAAGTGCCGTTGGTGCTAATTGTAGAAGCTATATTATCCGCCTTGCCTGGGGTGCACCACGTAGTGAGCGCCCTATGCACGGATCACTACTCTGTTCGTGGATGTGGCGCTATGTAGCGCCCATACACCAAATTCCGCAGACGTAACGACAATGCAGATCTTAATATCGACTGTCTCCCTAGGCCGCATTTGCCGTCTGTCTAGATATGATTCTGCAAGACTAGAGACATTCGATCGACGCGGGGCGACTGTAAGGGTTGGGTTGTTACTAATATCAAATTTCGTGATTAATATGTTTCTTAACTAGCCGCCATTGACTGGATATCATCTCTGCTTGTCGGATGGCCTGGCAGATAATGGAGACGCTCTTGTAGCACTTTAAGTCCTAGCATTTGGTCATGTACAATCACTCGCGACATAATTTCCACCACTTGACAACCCCCAGTCCTGAGCTAAAGACGGCAGCTCACAGCCTGGTACAAGCTCTTAGACAAAATAGACCTAGTTTTCGGGTTTGCATCGTCGATCCGGAGACAGTGCGCAGTCGCAGGGATAAATGCCGGACTGAAAACGAAGCGGTGAGGTTATTCGGTACATCAGGAGGTATCCTATCTGGAGTCGTCTGGACAAGAGTCGTCAGCGGCCATCCTCTGGTCTTCCTGTAGCCCTTTGCCCCTAGTTTCTTAGCTTTGATAATTCCTCAGATCTTGTCTCTTTCCCGGGCTCCTGGTTCTCGGCTCTTTACCCCCGGCTCTTTCCCCCGGCTCTTTTCTCCCGGCTCTTTTGGTGTTTTCTTTCGGCTCGGTCGGTACGTTGCTTTTTGTGTCTTCCGAACGGATACTTGTATGTGGGATTTCTCTTTAGGCGCTATCTTTCTATGACCCAAACAACAAACACCCGCCATTTCGGGATCCATCTACTGAATCGAGATCCTCTTTGTCTGTTTTGCCCCTGTTTTGCCTCTGTTATCAGTATGCATCGGTGCAAGCACTCGGTTCCTCACATGTGCGCAACACCGCATTCGATCTGGTAGTGAGTGATGCGTCGTGGTTGACATCTCTTTTAGCATCTCGTGCTAGTAAGCTCGATGTAGATTCGCATGGCTCGAGTTTGTGAGTGGTTGGTTATGTCGGAGCCCCTTGTTTTCTAAGCGTGGACTCGAGCATACGTGGCAAAAGGATTGTCCGTGTATCTTGTCGATGGCAAACTTTGCTTTAGCCCGTCAGATTGAAGTAAGTGCAAAGCTGCTTGGTTGTTTGGCGCATTGTTCACTGTGGTTGAGCGACTGTGTCGCGCCTGCATACCTTCGGAATCAAACCTGCCCGCGCCAACTTGGGCGGACTCTTCCTGCGACCCACACTATTGACTTAGCTTTGTTCCTCTTCGGTAGCCTCGCCGCCTCCCAGTTTCAGAACCCATCTCCGGCACGCTCCAAGTCCCGCACCACGGAGGATATAGCGTTCAGCCTTGTTCTACGTCATATTCTCACAATGCCTCGCTCGGCGTGTGCAACTGTGCGACGTAGTCGATCCATCCGGTCTCATGACTTCTCGATCTATCTAGTCCTGAGGATTGAATTACCTCTCCAATCAAATCTCATTTTGATAACGAGTGTTTGTTTGTGTCGGAGCGTACACCGATACTCGGCGCCAAACATGTCATGGCGACCATTCGAGCCTACACCATCTGCATGCAGGACAAACAAACCCACACACCTTTCCGAAAGCTCTCAGACGATAACTCTTAGTCGGAAATGATTGAAATTACCAACGATACGGGCCTAGAAGGCGCTGGAGACTGGTAGCACCCGTGAACCTTAACTAAACCTGCGCAGCTGCACAGAGGTGGTTCGTTCCTGCGCTTGACGTCTACAGACATCGGCTTAGGGCTTACGCGAATGACAATGCAAAGAGACGTCATTGGTGGCAAAGAATTCACGAAAGATCTTCCGCTGATATGCTTGCGCCGCAACTTGAAGCAAATGATAATTAAAACATTGTGTCAGTCACTCGAAACGACGTAGGGGTCTTGAATCCGGATAGACGGTGGGGATTCGGCAGCGAGTGCGACTTGTGGACTAGCTGTTCAGTTCGATTATAGTATCTTTAACCGCAAAACTCGTCAGATGCTGACCCCCACGGCTCTATGTGCAAACTATAAACTTATACAGGAATAGGGGTCCTTTTAATAATCACTTTGATGGTTCCTGATGAAAAATCTGTATAGACTGGGAAGTGACTTTGGAGAGATCGTAGAGTAAATACAGCTCCAGGCCAACTTTCAGTGATCCTTTTGATTCGCTTTTGTATTAAGTTAGGCTCATCCAAAGAACCACCAAAAGGGTCAGCTCTGATCACCCCTATCATAGTGCCATTCTTCAGCAACTGACTATACACGTTCGGGCATGTAATCTACTACATATCGGGACGCACACGATAAGCACATTTGGTGGGCCGGCGCCGTATAGATCCGAAAGATCCTTTATACCTGGCTGAGTATATCACTCATTCACCATCAAATAGACAGGGAGGTTTTGGGAGTTACGGTTTGGAAGAAGACACATTACAGTATCAAAATCAGCGAATGTAAAACAACAGTACGAAACAGCCCCTTCGCAAGGCGTGACCAGGACGGCGCGAGCTCGAAATATTCTTCACGCACTGTTGCATAGACAGAGCTAGTTGTAGATAAGACTTCAATTGAGTTATTTTCTTCAAGACGGATACAAATCAAGATATTCCAGCCACTAGTTCTGCACTGCCGCCAGCCAGAACCTAGGCTTTGTTTCGCCGAGCAAGCCTGCGAGGAAGGCGGAAATCTAGGAACTTAAAAAAGTTCTGCAGCGAAATTTTTCGAATTAAAATTCCTTTGGCATAGTCTGTTCTCCGTGACTTGCTTATGTCCAATCCCGCCAATCTTGGGTCTTGACGCAGCCAGGGCCCCAATATTTATGGTTATGCATGACATCTCTGGCTATGGGTTATGCAAACATGGGTTGGTAATACTCTGTTATATCAACAATGCTGGGATTGTGCCCAATTCTCCAGGATAATTCGGCGCTATCGTAGCAAATAAGTGGCTTATTGTTACACCAAATACGGCCCAGGCACAGCGTTCACCGCCTTACGGCATGAGAATGCCTTGCTCGGAGCTATTTCAACGACTTGCAATGTTCATGCGATGATGGCGATGATGCTGAAGAGTTCTTGAAGAATTGGCGGTACCGGGGTTTCAATGTGGCGCGCATGTGGCTAGTTGATGACACACTATTCTTGGAACGTTGCGCCGTTTACGCGCCATGCTTCTTCCAATCCCTCGCACCTTCCTCTCGGGCCTCCAGCGGCTTCAAACAGTTAAGATCCCCCATGTTCTCCAAGGGGTTAAGACGCTGCGAAGTGCGGGGATAGATTCCTCTGGCTGCTATGCATTTTTGGGCAGGGATGGTTGCATGCCTAGGGCTACTCGGTTAGCTCTGCCTGGCCTTCGCTACTGGGTGTCTGCGCTAGCGTTCGGCGCCAGCTTCTGGTCGGGGATGGAGAGGCGGAGGGAGGCGTGGACGACCCTACGCCCCGGGAGCTTCAGGGTATCTCGATCGACAGCCGGCTCGCCCTCCCTCTCTGCGGCCGTTTGGACGGACGCTCGGTAAGATTGAGCTTAATTAGGGTCGCCAAAATGCATCCCAGTCGTGTGGTTGAAGCAGCCGAAAAGGAGCGTGGGGTGACAAGCAGTCGCAAATGAAACACACAGTCAGGGGCGAAACAATGCATCTCACCTTCTAGATTGTTCTGCTGCACTCTGCTGCGAGTGATATGTGATATGCACATTCTGAATCGTTCTTTGGCGCGCCGTTCAGGCCTTCGTTATTGGCTGTACCTGCAGAAATAAAATCGAGGTCGCGACACGTTGTTTGTAGTTGCATTTGAGTGCGCTGCTGCCCAATATCTGGCGTTGTTTCCGAGAACGCAACCCCCCATGCGGCCCCCATCGAGCCTTCAGCCAATGCCACAGGTGGGGCCGTGACGCCGCACAGACCGCGAGCAGACCGAGAACGCCTTGGGTTGAAAATATCAGCGAGCCAAGGGCTATCGTGAAGACGTTCCGCACCACCGATCACTGCAAGCCCCTAAGTCCTAAGTGTCGAGGTGCAAGCATGGGTTGAGGAGCTCGGATAGGCCGGTAGTGATTTAGTGATTTAGTGATTCTTCAGAACATGGACATGGAGCAGGTGGTGGCATCTTAAATGAACCCAGAGGCCTGGTTCCACGCGAAACATCTTCACATCTTCACCGACGACCCACTAGTACTTATCTTGCCATCCTCCCGCCTGTCACTACGCTGCCCATTGCCCACCTGGAACACTCAGTCGCAACATCATGCCTACTGCGACCTCGTACGTGCGACAACTACTGCTCTGAAATCGCCCCCCGAGTCGTCGCGCCTTGCTTCCATTGAGACGACAAATTACGGCAGTCGCGCAGAGCGCACCGCACTACAGGCACGCGTCAAACTTCCCTTGATGGGGAACGGGGAGACTCTAAGTAAGGAAGCGAGGGAGTTACACACGTATTGGCACAACCTGCTTTCCATACGCGCGCTAGACCACCAACATCGCCGGTTCTTTCTATAAACCCGGTATCCCCCCGCCTGGACAGCCCCAAAGCTTGTATTTTGGATTCGAAACGCCGCGTTCGTTGTTTCTGTGTTTGTATTGTTTACGGAACCTTTGCGGATTCGACTCGAAAGAAGAGCGCTGGGACCGAAAGGAAGTCTTTGTTTTGTTTTGTGTGCGGAAAGCCGGAAGGTATGAATGATGCGATGCCCAATCCATATATCCGAGCCCACCCACTCCATTCCGGCTTCGGCTTCATCTCTGAGCTTCTGCCTTTGTATTTGTTTTGTACTCACACTACCTCTGGTGCGCCGCAGAATTTCTATCTGTCCAACACTTTTGCAGTATACACACCCCCAGGATTCGGATGCCAGTACCTCTTTGGCGCCGTGGACTTTCGTTTCTTTACATTCGTTTACTTATTCCCTTTTGCCAATCAAGTAACCTACGATACACGCCATGCTCCCGCTAAAGGATATCCTCGCATCGACATCGCCCTCATCGAAAGGTCTGACGCACGAAAGGATTAGGACCACGATGGCAGAAGGGCCCCAAATGGTGGCGCCGGCACAACCAATGTGGCATTTTGTATCCCCGACCTCACCAGCAGCACCACAGACACCATACATGCAGCACCCACAGCAGCGGACATCTGGAGGAGCCATTTCCGATTTCATAGGAGCAAGTGTATTCTCGCAACAGCCACCATCTCGACAGCCACCTTCATCTCGACAACCATTACCACTGCCACAATTACTACAACCACTAATACTACCTCCACTACCGACGCCGCCACCACCACCACCACTACTACCACCACCACCACCACCACCTCCTCCTCCTCCTCCACCGCAGCATCAAATGAAGCAACGGCAAGATTCGGCAACTAGTGAGCAGTTATATTCTGCCTCCGAATCTCTTGCCTCATCAATACCTCCGCCAGCATCACAGGTGCTTCCAGTCCGTGATCCTTTTCTCTCGCAAACTAATACCAGATAGACTCCTGCCCTCTCATGTTCAAACCCACCGCCACCAAACTCCAAATCCCGCGGCCGAAAAGTAGAAAAAGCCTCCTCTGCAACAACGCCAGCACAAAAACGGCAGCCGAGACCCCAATACGACTCAGAGCAAGACGACTTTATCCGGTTCTGTCGGGACGATCTGTGCCAGAGTTGGGAGTTGTCCGCAAAGCTGTACAACCAGTTCTGGCATGCCGATGGAGCCAGTGAACGGAAGGTCCCCGGCTTGCAGAGCCGATATTACCGGCTGCTCGATGAGAGCGTAAGGGATCGAAAGAAGGAAGAAGTCGGTAGGCCAGAGCTCGGGATTCTAGCAAAGACGGATAGGAGGTACTGGTGGATGGCTGGGGCATATTCAGACGGCGAGAGAGCAGACCTGGAGAGAGACAAACAGGCAATAAGTAGTAGAAAGAGGAACTGGGAAGCAGTGAACGGGACAACTGCAAGTGCGGAGCCAGAGGAGCAGAGTGAGATCGACAGTGAGAACCAGGAAGAGGCGTCTCCCCCACAAGCATTCAGAACGGAGGAGAACGTCCAGCCTGCGATCGAGAAAGGGAAAGGAAAAGCGACAGATCTACCCAGCCCGATGCCGTCGACTAGTGGCGACGATGACCCAGCCAACACTTTCGAAGGAGTGAGCGAGCTTCCCAAACTAGTATGTATCCTCCGCTCGTTCAAGCTTACGGAATCCATTCTAACCACGAAACAGGGACCAACACCTTCCATCCGCCTTCGCAACCATGTTAGTAGTATCAGACCCAATATTCACGTTCCCGCCGCATCTGGATACAACTCTCCAGGTGCTCCGGGAGGTCTCACACCAGTCCTAGAAGCTATTCGACTCCCAAGAACGGCTGGCAGCGCAAGAATTTCCCGGAAGGTGAGGACTAGGAAACGAGAGCAAAGATCGAAACGCCCACGGTATGGCACGACAGAGACTTATGAAAGCGCTGCTGCTGCTGCTGAAAAGGAGTGCAAGATGGAAGGTATGGGCAGAGGATCCGGAATGCCAACGCCGGAGACACTCGACGTCAAATGTGGTGAAATGATGAAGTAAATCCTCATCTACAAGGAGGAGGGCTCTATACTGTGAATAGTGTGCAGAAATGGTTTCTATGGGCACGTGTACGGGGGTTGATATTCTGTTTTTCTTCATTGTATTTCTTTGGAGCTTTTTTGTGTTTACGGATTTGGTATTGGGATTTGGACAGGCTTGCAGGTTTGGGATGGGGGCATAGGTTTAGGTTTTGGGTTGGCGTTATTTTTGATTTCGCGTATGGTGCGTGGTGAGCTGTAGTATAGTTCGTTCTCTCTAGACTTTCTAGTTTCCACGCTGGGAAATGTTGCTTTTGTCTACCTGTCGCTGCTTTGTTTCTCGGTTGAGGGGGATATTCTACATAAAAGGGGAAGAAACTTGTACAAAGAGAGAAAGAAGAAAGTGTCCTCCGGAACGGGCCGTTGCGAAATATAAAAAAACGTTGAGGGTCGCCAAAATCGTTCCAGCCGAAATTCTAAGGTCCCCTTCAATACGATATTTCCGAAACCTCGTGATGATTGATCTGCAAAATTGGTAACGTCGAGGCGAACGGCGAACGACACCACGGAAGGGTCGCCCGAAATTTGAAGGGAAGCTTAGGATTATACCCTGGTTCGCCAGTTTGTTCGCGAAGTTTAGTTTTAACTACCATGTACTTTTTTTTTCTCTCTTTTCTTTTTTTTTGGGGCACAGTTGGAATCCACCCGGAGAAGAAAGTGCCGGGCAGGAAACGGTGGCTGAGATTTTGCGAAATTGCATTGCAACCTGTCATGTGAAATTAGCATTACCTACTGGGTTTTTGGGATTGGTGATTCTTCAGCCCAAGTGCCTACTATGCCGGGTCCCCGACTTGGCGCGTGTGTGTGAAGGGTGCAGATGTCGGCGAGAGTGGCTTCTTCCGCGGTCAGCCGTGGCGTTAGTCTAGCTTGAGAACGCACATACTTCAACCCCCACTTGCTGCGGTTACAATCTCCGTGTGGTTGGTGAGTTTTGTGGATGAAATACATCATTAGGAGCCGTTGTGGGTATAATGTGTTTCATAATTATATTTTGTGTGCTTATATCTTTTTGCACTCTGCTCTGCACTTTGCACTTTTTTTTTTTTAATTCTTCTACGAGAATGGGGGGTTTTATGGAATGGATCGTAGGGACTTGGGTGTGGGAAATTAAAAGAAGATAACAAGGTACAATGGTGACCGCGATCTCCCGGGTTGAGGTTGAGGTTGAGCTGGGGTTGGATTGATAGCAGATCAAATCAAATTTGCCGTGCATGTTGTGGTGGTGGTAGCCGCTGTTACCGCTACGTGATGCGCGGTTGCGTAGCCAATTTGCCGCCGTCGATGCATATGCGCTTGGGATCCCGGAGATTTGGCGGATGACAGATGGCAAAAACAATTTACGCCCTGTAAGGCTGGAATGCCAGGCAAACAAGAAGGAAATGGGAAGAAAGGGGTTACGCGTATCCGCGTCTATATGCGGGTATTATGCTTCTCCCAGTCGTTTGTCTTGGTGCATCTATATTGGAGGCTATATAGCGAGGTCTATAATTCTGATAGGAAAACTGCCTTACGTCGTGAGAGTCTGTGATCATGGCTGCCTGAAATCCGCGTTATTGGGATTTAAAGTTTTTTTGGTGGGTTACTGGGTTTCGTTGGTAGGTTCTTCGGTCCGACACAGTGCCGAATACCTATCAACAGATGAAGGCTGAAGCTGTTTAGTGGCCAAGATGCTATACGCCTCCCGTGTACAGCACCGTTTATTTGTTGATAAAAAGTACCAGTTCGGACAAAAGGAGTGTTATTTCATGTATGCTCACCGGTGGTTCGGATCTGGGGTACGCCATGGCGTAGGCATGTCATCCATCAAATCTCACGGCGCCGATTGGTGGGCGCGTTTATTCGGATGCCCGAATGTATGAATCAGGAGGAGAGGGTGGCAATTACCTATGAACACTCAGGATAGCGCGCTTCGTTTCGTATAATTTGGTGGGTGATGAACTTTTGGTCGGTGTCTGTAGATGATGATGCAGCATAAGGGGGATCTGATTTGTGCGCACTCGCTCTCACCGGGAAATATGTTAAGTATTCCTGATCACTTCCGGCCGGAAATATGGGGGGTATAAGGAATGTATGGTATGATTTCCTACCCCCACGGTGCGATGCAACCCCGTTTCAAAGTGACATGATGACAGCTGTCGGAGTTAATGATGAGCTGGCTAGACACTTTACCCAGCGCCTATGTGGAACTAGCCATTGGGCGTTCAAAGGATTCAATAACAGCGCGGCAGCGGTGCAGGGAGCCGAGAATCAGGACAGATGGTTGGATGTGACAGTGGTTGTCTTTCTATTGCCGCCATTCCCTTTGGCAGCACTATCTTATCGAAAAGAAATAGCTCAGGTGTCTTTCGAGCTACGGTGTCTGAAGGAATCTAGGCAACCACCAAGACATCTCTGTGGTGCATGGTAGGTAGTAGAGGAGGATGAGGAGATTGTCATCCGTATTCCTTGCTAACTTCCGATTGCAGGTGTTTTGCGTATAGATCCAATAAATTATGAAGGTATTGTTTTGTTTATTAACACCGTCTTGCAGACGGAGAGGGCGGGTGGGGTGGGAGCGAGGGGTTGACGATCCTGGAGAACGAAACCCAGGGGGACTACAGAAGTTTGACCTCAATCCCAGCGCCTCCTAGTTTTCCTTCAATATATGGCTTTCCTGTTCTTCAAATAAGTGGCGCTGTCGGAAGCGTGTAAGCGATGGGGTATTCGCACTCAATGTGTTATCGTGTAATGTGAACGCACTGTCGATATGGATACACCCATTTCTATCCGGCCCAGATCGCTACGCAGCTGGTGTTTCAGGTTTTGGACACAGTAAGTCGAAAAAGAAGCACACATTTCATACATGTCCGTTCTGGCGCCTCTGAAGGATCAACATGCATTCACACTATAGACAGCAATCGAGCGAGTCTCAAAGCGCCGAAATCATCATTAGGAGTTTATTCTCCACCACGTCGAGGTGCATGTAGTGAAACCACCATTCCCTTGCTTAGCGACTTCCAACGCCCCTTCTAAGCATCCAAACGCCGTGTTCGCAATCCTCAATTCACCGTTGAAGTGATTGATTCCGCATGTTGGGTGGCGGTAGTGATAAGCACTGGACTACGACTGGAATAGTTGCGCTAGTTCTTCTCCGGAAGGATCTTTGAGGGAGTACTGTAAGAGCTAAATGCAGCAAGGAGCGAAGAGGATAGTGGTGGAGGTTGTGGTGTTGTGTTAGGCTGATATCTCGTAGGGAACGAAGCCATCCCATTAGTCGGCACTCTCCTCCCGGCCAACACCCATCACCAGAGTGAGTTCAACCAATCCAGTTCATAACATAGGTACAGTTCTCGACAGGGTGACAATATCGAATTTTTGCCACCACGTTGTCTACTGGGTGAATAGGGATATGGACTCTGAGGGCGGTTGGCAATGCAGTGCTCCATTGTATACACTGTGAAATAGCCTATGTTCACTTTACAAGGAGGAGCATGGCCATGGACTGGACCGACCGACAAGAAGATAATCGAACCTACGTCAATAACCCCGCCATACTACGATCTGCCTAAACTTAAAAATGAGCCGAACCAAGTGCGCTAGATGTTAGAAGGACCTTGTTGAATTTTTATGCTGTATACCACTCTTCACATTAAGTCACTCGCACTCTGCTTCTCAATATCCCTGCGCTGATCCCTCAAATCAGGACTTTGCATGACGTCACTTACGTTTCCCTCCTCCTTCAGTATTCAACCACCATGATCACAGCCATCGTAGCAGCCATCGCAATAACCCAGCGCGAAGCGCGACGCGAAAAAGAAGCGAAGGAAGCCGAAGAAGCGGAAGCCCGGAAAAAGAGCATCGTCATCGTTGGTGCGGGCCTAGCCGGACTGTTCGCGGCGCTCCTTTGTCGCGCGCAGGGCTTCACCGTTACCGTCATCGAGGCGAAACAAGAGACTGAACTGTTAGACTGCGACGACGGGATTGTGTGGCTTGCGCCAAATGCGTTGAGAGTGTTGCAGCGTGTAGATGAGAAGATTGCAGGTGAGCTGAAAGCGGCGGCTTGTCACATCGAGGTTTGTGTCCCGTTCCCTAATGAAGGGACAGGGTGAAGTTGACCCGGTCGGGGGATATAGAAGCTTCATTTCCGCCGGTATAAGTCGGGAAAAAGTATTGCGACCACAAACTTGGGCGAGGACCTGCTCGTGTTTGCCAAACCCGATCTGCAATATCTTCTCATTAACATTTGTACGGCCTCCTTCCGCCTCGGCACTAGGATCGTGAGCTATCATGATGCACCAGAGGATCTCGATGGGCCAATGCCCCACGGAAAACCATATGCTCTATCTTCGGACGGAGAAAAGTTCTACGCGGACTGCATCATCTCCACCGAAGACATAGCTCGCACCCATGTCCTGGGCTCTGCTGGAGAAGAGGGCTTGGGGGAGATAGACACAAAGTGGACTGTAACCACGAGCTCTGTCATGGCGGAAGACCTGCCAGGGAATAAACTGCTCGGTGAAGATCGTGCGGACGTATGGGTGGGAGAGGAAAGCTACGTTATGACTTTGACCTCCGATGGCGAGCTCGTATTTACCGCCTTCGATCTAGACGCTAATAATGAAGGTGAACTTCCGCTCGACGAATTGGTGGAAGGCTGGGACCCTGCTCTTGTTGCGGCAGTAACACACGCCTCCGTATCACCTACTTCGAAGCGCGCTGCGATCCGACAGAAACCAGGATCACTAGTGAGTAGAACGAGCCGGAAGTTGCTGCTCTTCGGAGATGCCGGTTTCACATTTCCGCTGCACTCGGAACATTTGGAATATAGCTATCATGTCGAGGCAGCTAGTACGCTTGCCGTATGCCTGAGGAAAGCCGCGTCAGTACCGCTTGGTCTAGAGGTTTACACGCGTCTACGGAACCCACGATATGCGAAGGCAATGATGACGGCACAAGACAGGTTCAACACTATTACCGGAAGTGCGGCGGAAGGGGAATTGGAGGCTAGTGAATTGCAGTGGGAAGTTGGTGCCGCGGCGGAAGGGGGAGAAGGAGAAGAGGAGAAGAAGGAGAGCTGGTGGGACTATGATGCAGAAAAGTTTGCGGAGAAGAACTTTGATGGAGTTATTGATGTACTAACTGCGGAGCTGTTAGGGAAGCAAAAGGCTATGATGGAAGCTCAGGCAAGGGCTCAGGCGGAGGCGGAGGCGGCAGCTAAAGCAAAGATGGAACAGGAGGCAAAGAGCCAGGAGGATGGAGAGGGGAAACTGGAAGAGGGAGGAAACGATAAGGCCGGAGAAGTCGGTAGGATTGTTGAAGGGAGAGAACACGATGGCGAGAAAGTTGAGGGTGAAGATATTGAGAAAGAGGGAAGGGGTACGGAAGCATCTGAACATGAAGATACACAACAAGAAGAAACTTCTACGAGAAAGCAAAATGATGGCGAAGATAAGGTAGAGGATACCAAGACAACGTAATCAATTAGCAGTTAAGAAATGATTGGATGTTTTTAGGAACGAAATGCAACTGATCCGTTGATTTTTGCATTATTCTTGATTGATCAGCAGAGATTCCGTCATTTCCTCCCCATTCGAGTACAGAGCGCTTGTAATTGAATCGATGAAGAAACAATTGAGACGATCTTATGTGTACAGTTCATCAGCATCCGACATCTCGGCTGCCAATCATTTCTTCTGTCCCGCCAGATGCGTTTTTGCAGCAGAACTTTTCATATCCTCCAGCTCCTCCCACCGCTTCAGTTGTTGCTCCCACCTCGCCATTTCCTCATCGGCCAGAACTTCTTCAACCGCCGAGGGCATCACTGCCCACTTTGCGATCCTTTTCCCCTCAAACCCAGCAGACCACCACCAACCCCTGCCTTCAAAACACTCCCTAAAAGCCCCACCCTCTTTTGGCGTACCTCCTCTCTCCCTCTTTTCTCTCTTTTCGCGATCCTCCTCCCAAGCCTTGCGATAAATTCCGTAGTGTTCACCGACATGCGCAACTAACGCATTCTTAACATCAGGTCCCATGACGTTGTAAGCACGATCCACATTATGCCAATGCTGGCCCCAATGGATTTTTCCGCTCATCACAAGCGGTCCCCGACCACGCTTTAGAATATCCCGCGCAACGGCAACAGAGACGGCCATATCCTTCGGTTCCTCCGCAATCTCAAAACACAATGCGGCGAGGTTGAGAGCGTATGATTTGTTGTGGCGCGAAAGTGCACAAGCGTAGAGGTAGCTCTCGATGGCAATAAATTCTTGAGCAGTTGTATGCGGGAGTCTGATTGGTGGCAGGGCATGGTCAAGATGAAGTGGGCGTCCTGAGAGAAGTGTCGTAAACCGTCGGACCAGCTCGACAGGGACTTTGCGGACTTGGTGGGGAGCAGGTCCAAGGAAGAACCTCTGTTGGACGGGCTCGGGTGGCCTGGATACTCTTAGTGGGAGAAGGCAGGGAGGGTGGGACTATTTACGGTCTGGCTGTGAGGGGTACTTTTTTGCCTGCACCATGCGTGCGGGGTGTCGAGCTTTGTGATGAATCTGCGAGGCAGCGCTCGGACGGCGGAGTGGAAGGCGCCGTGGTTGTGGCAGGTGGTGTGGAGGGGATATTTTTGCCTGCACTATTCGCACGAAATATTGAGCTTTGTGTTGGAGCTGCGAGTTTGCGCTCTGAGGCGGGAGTGGAAGGCGGCATTGTTTGATGGAGAGAGAAGAGAAGTTGGAGGTGTCGCACAGGTAAGATCGATGTGCAGCGAGGTATTGTTGGTGGCCAAATGTATGCGTGCTCTGGATGCTTTGCAACCGTCCAAACATTTCATCTTCTACATCTAAGCAGCAAAAACCCTCCACAAACACAAAAGTTCCATGAAGCTCCACTTCCACTGTTATAGCCTATCTAGAAGTAGTACAGGAGTGTTTGTCTTTGGAGTATTCAAAAGTCCAAGCAGAACTTGAGCCATTATGTGAATAAAATCGAGTGGCACATCTACAATAAGGGTGTTAATTCTTATGTTTTCTGTTGCAATTGCAGCACCTTTGTGGGTAAGCTTGTGCATAGGTCTAGCTTGTAATTTGCAACTCATTTGAAGGGTTTAGGTGTGGGGTTGTGGTTGTTGAACTGAACAAGAGTTCAGAAGTGAGGTGTCAGACATGGTTGCAGTGCACGCATACTTTTGGCCGCCAACATATCCCTATCAGTCATTTTTTCCTCACTCGTATGAACCGTTGGGTCGCTGCGATGGCGCTATTCAAAGTCTAATCACTTCTATTTGAAATTGGGCCGCCAGATTCACCTCAACCGTATATAAACCTCTTCCCTATCTTCTCCACCTCACCTTTACCACCAACACATCATTCCGCAACCATGCGTCCCTTCAACAACGCTCCCATCTTGGACTCCTATCTTCCTTCTCTCTCAGTCGATCCTCCAAAAGAGGCCGACACCGTCCCACTAGTCTACACAATTTCCGGCCCGCTCGAGCACATCTTCGGATATTCCGACGCCCAACTAGGCCGCGAAATCTCAGCGCTCCTTGAGAGGATCGAAGAGCACAGGGCTTCGATCAAAGAATGGAACGAGAAGCGAACAACCCTCCCACGCAGGCAGTGGGACACGCTCAAGCAGGGTGCAAAAATCACCCAGGGCATCTTGGTACGCAAGTGGCGGGCCATTCAGGCCATCATCCAGGACCGAGAGGAAGCAGGCTGGTACGGGCACTTGCGCCAACAGGCGCGGTTGGATGTAATTGCGGAGGAAAGAAGGTGGAAGGCGAGGCAAGAAGAGATACGAAGGGAGAGATTGGGGGAGAGAAGGTTGAGGAGGTACGAGAATTCGAGGAGGAGGAGGATGGGGCTGAAAACTGTTCTGCAGGAGGAGAATGAGGAGAGTGTGAGGTTGATTAGGGAGGCTGTTGCTGCGAGGGAGGCAGCGGAGGAGGAGGAGGAGGAGGAGGAGGAGGAAGATATTTTCTAAGGAGGCGTGAGTGAAGAGATGGGGGGGAATTTTGCACCCCCCTTTTTTGGGGGGCGCTATGGGCTCGAGTAATATTATGTGATATCATGCTTCAGTTTTAAGGGTGTTCCTGCAGCAGTATGCTAGTTCGACCAAAACTCTCCCCCCAATCTTCGAGACTGCGTATGTAGACAGTGCTCTTAACAGATTTAATGCAAGCTGGTATATAATGCCGCATGAGGAGAATGAAACATAGAATGAATCAAAGTATGAGGAATAGCCACGGGGGTTTCAGCTGACTCAGTATCTAACTACGGTGGCCTTTTTGCCCGTATGTGCAAAAATAGGGATTCGAGCAAGAAACTAGGGTGAGTTAGGCTACTCTTTTCGCCACGCTCACAATCTCTCGAAAAGGGATGAAAGTTAGGCTACAATTGGCCACTTATTGCGCTATTGCTGAGGTATATCTACATTACTACCATTAACGCATACTCCAACCTCAACACCACAACTCTTCGGGTAAAATTCCAGCTGTGTTTGTGGCAGCAGGAAAGGTTTTTACAATGAATAAACTGTCAAGCCACACACAATGCCCAGTGTTGAATTACCGGTACCACAGCTACCATTGCCCCTCTATCATGCTGTGCACCTTTTAAATGCACAAGAGTCAGAGCAAAGAGAAATGATGTAGTCTTACAGAATATACTTTTGATGATAAAGATTGATGTTGGGAAAAAGAGAAGCTGTGCGCTAACTAATTTTTAGACTACCAAACTAGCTGAACCGTATCAAATTTTCAAGTATGGGGACACTAAAGCTCTAATCCTGCTTTAAGCGCCCACGTTAACTAGAAGTCTGCAAGGTAAGGGTTTAGGTGTTTCTATACTTGAAAACACTGGAGCTATCTTATTTTTGGTCCAACTCATCTTTAGCAAGCTCACACTTCATTGTCTCTGGTAAAGCGTGGGAAAGAGCCTTTGTTTTTGCACATGCGGGCAAAATGGCCTCCGTACTAACTGTCGACTGTCTGGATACTTCTAATATTTTGACGAACAATCACATATATTCCCCCTCCCGAAAAAAAGAAACCAAGAAAACCCAATCGTTCAAACCCTTCATGAATTCAAATTTGCAAAGCGCGCCTCCAATACTCAAAACGCGAACCCCTAAAGCCATAACGAAGCGGCGATTCCGACGAGAAATTTGTATACACCTGTGTCTGCATTAGTAAGCGCTAGCCCATTTAATCAATTAAAATGGGGCGTGAACGGCCTAGAAAACGAGACTCAAAACACCCTGAATATGCCCAACTCTACTATCCAGCAACATTCCGTATTCGTCCTCCAGTCCACCCTTGCAATCGACTTCGATCTTGCTATCTCGCCTTGAACGTAGGAGCCTAGCAATACCTTCTTTACCGTATGCTGTAGCACATTCAATTGCCGAGTCATAATTGTCTACACCTCTGTCAAGCAGAAGCTAAGCGACATCCTTCCAGCCTCGTTCAAAAGCTAATTCGAGAGCCTGATTTAAATTGTCCGCTGCTTTTTTGACAAGTAGCTTGACGATGCCTATGGTCACTTGATACGGCGAGACCAATGCACTTTCAAGCGCTGCGTTTAGATTGTAGCACCCTTCTCGATCAGATATTCTATAATACCAAATTTGCCTGGGAGAGAAAATCTTGATGACGAGTGCTTCGTCGAGGTTGTTAGCTCCCCGATCGATTAGAAAATTGGCCATTCGTGCACAATCGGCATCTTCGAAATATCCATAAGAACACGCAGTCATTTTGAGCGCTTCGTTAAGGCGATTGGCACCCCTGTCTAGGAGAACCTTGATGATGCCATGGTGTTCCCCCCGATGAGCAGGCTTCCCAACGGTCCGGGGCGACTGGCGTCTTTCGGGGCCCCAAATGACGGTCCCGTCCGGGGCATGCATTTCGGAGGCCTGGTCCGTCCCGGTACGGAATCTGAATACCTAGGGCCCGATATAGATGACTGTAGTTTTAGGATACGGTTTTAGGATACGAAGCTAGGGT
>Ga0307512_10001538_pt1 | contig 32377 bp, 30 predicted proteins | sample 14_EM_MG_FD_200267 | JGI IMG/M metagenome (GOLD analysis project Ga0307512, IMG submission 200267) | Populus trichocarpa ectomycorrhiza microbial communities from riparian zone in the Pacific Northwest, United States - 14_EM | ecosystem: Host-associated > Plants > Roots > Unclassified | place... | reverse complement strand
TTACCGGTTTGGCTTTTGGCTTTCGTAGACTTCCTTTGAAAGCCACGGCGCTGGGGATAAGTTGGCACGGCTGCCTCCACTGGGCTTATTGGACTTGACCGATATTGAATTCCCGGGAGCGGGATTGTTGGAATTATTCGAAATGCCCTTGGTATTGCTGTCCTCCGAGCTTTCTCGAGGTTGCTAGAGTTGAAGGTGTACACGCCAATTGAAGTCGATGCACTTTACTCGATTCGGAGGGATGTAGTAGCAACTGTGCTGACTCGAAATCGTCTTTCAACTTCGCCTTCGGTTCTTGGTAATGCCGATTCAGGGGTAAGATCGCGCCTTTGACTGTAGCTTCTCCGACTGATGATCATGCTTAATTGACTTGTAGGAATGGTATTCGATTTCTCTCGTTGATAGGGTCGAATCCTGTACTCATGATAAAATCGTCATCATTGCCGGCGACGCGTTTCATCCATTGTAGCTTCTCTGGCTGATGATAGGACACAATTGACTCGTCGGAATGGTGTTCAACTCAATATCTCGATCGTATTCGGTTTCTCCCATTGGCCGGATCGAATTGTCGTGGCCTGTAGTCATGATAATTGTCGTCATTGCTGGTGACGCGTCTCATGCGACAGTTGGACACTGAACTCTTCTCCGCTGCCATCAAGGTGCTCAATTGAATGATGAAACGATCGATATCCGAGCTTGCAGAAATCATGCTTCGATATGTCGTTTTTAAGGTTGTAATCTCAATTGTAGACTTGATGATGTGGCGCGTCGGTAAAGGCGTAAAACTCGTAAATCCCGTGAGCGAAACGTATCCGTTTACTGAAAAAGCGATAATAGTGTAAGGGCACATACGCCAGCGTTCCGCCTTATAGGCATACGTATGGTAATTATGGTATACGGTTGCAAACGTGGACTCGAGTGATAGTAAATATAGGTGTATAGGTAAGATTATCGCTAGAGATCTAAGTCTCGTGGCGAGCTGACTATATAGATGGCCGTTACCCGGACCTGGGTCACGTGCCGCCGTTACATGGAGTGTCGACGATCTTGGGCCTTAGATCATCATTGATCGCTTTACGCTGTGGCTGTCAATATCCATATACTCAGTTTTGGCCGTTTTTTTTGTATAAAACGCTCATGAACACTTAGTTGCACTTTGTAAATGAAATGATTTGTTACTGTTCAGGAGGCTATCGCGGGAATATCACTTGCTTATTTGCTCATAAAGGCAGCTAATCACATGTTTATGGATACGTGAGATCAAGTGCCACTTATTTTACCCAAGATGCAAGACCATCAATTGTTGACACTCCATTGACGCTCATTTTCAGGATGGGGCAGGGAGTGTTTCTCTGCTTGTTTGCTTTATGAAGGTTGTCAATACATTAGATAATGACCATGCAGTACCATTGTCAATATTTTACAATTAACAGTAGGATATCTGAATGCGACCATAAATAGAAAAACCCGAAACGCGGACCCAGAGATTGGACTCAATGGGTCTAGCTAAACCCAGCAACACACGTGGGTTGACTGGTACGGGGGCGGGTTTGGACCGCCAAGGAGCAGTTGGTCAGGTTTTTGAATCGTTCTGGAACCGAACCGACCTGTGTGTCCGGTCCAAACCTCGACCGCTCGCGGGTGACCCTGACCCGGTGCTATCTCGAGTCATGTCTGGTCTGGACCTGCCGCATAAGTCCCGACTGGACATGAGACCTCTGCGGCTCTTTAACAAAGCCCTTCACTTCAAAGTTATTCGATGCGGTTGTATGCTGCTCATTGGCGCCATCATAGTCTGCATTGCGAACCTCTCTGAACCCAATTCAGCCGTATGAAACCTATCCCGTCAGGCCAGATGCGGAGAGTGGCCTATGAGTGTTGTGGCTGTTGACTATAGAAAGTCTTCTGTCATTTGATTTGGTGTCCTCCATGCCTGTTTGGAGATAGTGTCTGGTCCAAATGTGGAGGTGGGTAACTTCCCTGTGAATATTTTGGGCAGAATCTCGCCTTGTGGTTCGGAGTTCTGCGTCATCAGAACTTGCGAGTAGCACGTCGGGCTTCGATGATTTCCGGTGAGACCAATGGTCCTTCCGGCAAGCCCAACAATTGTCCTCCGCCGCCTGATGTGCTGTGTCTGTTTGATCCTGATTGGCCGGATTTGCTCCCGCCGGGGGTGTCAGCTGGCTCAGAGATGGATGGCCAGTAGCCTCGTTTGCCACCGTTGCAACACACGTCCGTTGGTTGTTTCCGATGCTGCTTCCTCTGCTGGAGTTGCTGCTCCTATGGTTTCTTGTTTTCGACATGTGTAACTTCCGAGGCCGCAGCATTATCAAACAATTTGTCCAAGGACTCACCTCTGCCGCAGGCTGCTGTCATCGGTTCAACAGTGTTTTTGAGAGTGTTGGGGAGGCCTTCCCAGGCAATATTGTAGAGGACTTCTTCATGCTTCTGAAGATTCCACCCAGCCTGTCTCCAATCAGCTTTCACAGGATTCACATAGGCTCTGACCGATTCTTGTGGAAGTTCTATGTATTCCGGTATCAGCGTAACCATCGCTACGCGATGTCGATTCTCATCCCTATAAATCTTGGCCATCACCTGTGAGAAGAGGTCTCAGCCCTGAAGGCATGGGCGACATTCCCCAGATCCGTTACATGCCCATTCCGAAGTGTCTGTCATCGCAGTCTGTCTCTGTGCCAGGTGTTGGAGATCACTCCAGGCGTCCCAAACAGACATTGCATATTTGTCTTGAAAGGGTCCACCGCTTGGGCATATGTGGCTGTGGGAGGTGCAATTCGAGCGTGACACATCCAGAAATTGGTGCAGCTCTTTCACACCGACTCAGAACGGAACTGGGTCAGCCATCTTGTTGACAATCGGTTTTGGGCCTTTTATGCTGCGTCTGGCACGTTTGGCGCGTTTGACAGCGTACTAATACTGTCCGGCAGGCGTTCGTTCCTGCTCAGCCGCCATCTTGCCCCGCTCGTGTCTCTGTTCGACTTTCCGCTGGTCTTGGTTTCCAAGCAGCATATCCAGCTTCACCCGGTGTTGAGTTCCCACGTCTAGACGATTCTCATCAGAATTATGGGAATGGAGATGACCAATATCATTGTCCATCGGGGTATCTTCGTCTCCATGATCTCCAAGGTGATCGTCGAGATCATCGTCATCGTGAATCTCGGCCTCTAGTGAACCGGCTGGAGTACTGTTTTCGGCTGTAGATGCCGCTGTCTGCAGAGTGTTATCACTGTCAGGGATGTCAGCGATGCCAAATTGAGTACTACTATATTTTGTTGGAGACATGATTTTGATACAACATGTAATTGTGTGGCGATGCACCATAAGGTGTAAATCGCGAGATCCCGTGATCAAAACGTATCAAATTGAGTGGGAGCGATAATAGTGTAAGACCATATATCCGTATATGGCCGCGTATGAGAGTAGATTGGAAGATACGGTCCCACACGCTGATGTGGTAATATAATGAAGAAGTTGGTCGCTATGATCATGGCTGGCAATCTTAAAGAGATTGCGAGTTGTCTATATTAGGTTGCAGTTAGCCGGCCCTGGACACGTCCTGTGCCATTGGTGAAAACCTAATCATGACTGCAATTACACCACCGCAGCCAAGAGCTCCTCGCAGCGCTGGGCAAGAGAGAAAGAAGCCAGAATCTCCTCAGGGGTCTGGATGTGGTGAAGTGATGGATCGCACTCAGACGATGGCCGAGTGGAAGCCGCAGCAGTTTGCAAAAGCAGACATCAATTGAGGTCTTGCCGCAGGTTTCTGGCCGCTGGACTTATGGATGTCTTCGATGTCACACTATGGGCGATCGGACTTGCACCTGACATGGCTATTGAGAAGAGAGAACCCTTACAGAAGCATGGAGTGAAGATGGTGGCAGTCTTCAGAGACTCACAGGCCGGAATTCGACAAATGGCAAACCAGGACCTGGGCCCAGGGCAGTGTCTGTCTTGGAGGATTCATAGAAGGGCGCAGAATCTCATCACACACCGCATCAAACCCGAGATCCACTGGGTCCCGGGACACTGCAGCATCCCCTGAATTCAGGAATAAGACTGTCAGATAAACTTAGCCCCGGACGCAAGCGGGAACACAGTGATCATGCGGCCATACACCTCAGCCACAGCTAGGGCTTGATGAATCGCCAAGGGAAGAGCAGCAGATACGGCGAAGTGGGCGGCCGCCAAGTGCAGTAAGGACTTCAACTACAGACTGAAGGGCAAGGCATGGACCAAGAGTCCAATCCCGAGGAACAGAGTTAACTCGCTGGCCATTAGGTTGGACCGACTGAAATCCGCGCAGGCACCCGCTGCATTCAACCTAACATGTTTCGGCCACCGAGATGATAACCAGTGCTGGTGGTGTTGAGGGACACTGCGCCAGACTCGAGAGCACCACTTCCGCCAATGCAGCCGGTGGAGAGACCACCACAAACAACTATGGAAGGCGGTCGGCCAGGCGCAATGATTCCACCAGTCCAGACAATCCTGGTCCGCGGTAGGGCTCAGTCCAGTCCGGTCTAATGGAAAGGTCGGACTGAACCGATCCAAAGACTGGCAGTCTTAGACTGGCTGGGCTTGGTCTGGACCGATCCATTTACGCATATAATTTTGACCTTGCTTTTTGGCCAAGTACTACCCAAAACATGACTCATCCTCACTTTTTATCACCACTCACCCCCGAATGGCCACTGTGATCGAAAATATACCACTTCAGTCTGTATATTCGTCTCCATCGAGATATATTTTGCCCATTAAAAGACTAATAATCGGGAAAGTATACCCTAACCTTGGAGAACGTGAGGGATCAGTCCGGACCGAGCCCAGTCCATTCTGTTAGCATCTTGGATCGGTCCGATCCCAGTCCACAAATTTCTTGGACTGGACCTGGACTGGACTGGACGGTTCCGGTCTGGACTGATCCATTGCTGGACTGGTGGAATCATTGGCCAGGCGACAGGCTGGAAAGTGTGCAGATGCCAACATTTGCAGATCTCTGGGCTATTGTCCATGGAAGAGTGTGACTGAGCGGTGATGGACTTCCTGGCGGCCACTGCAATGGGGAAGTTTCCGCACAAATGATTTAGCGGTATGGAGCGGGCTGAGGGCTCCGGGCTCAAGAACAGCATTGGCGGTGATGGGATTATACCTTGCGTTCAGTCTTTCTGGCTGTCTTTCTCGTATCTTACATTTGTCAACGGGGATGAAGCATAGAGGGGGTGGAGCTTAGCCATTCAGGCGGCTCACCCGGAGGCGGACGAGGTTATCAAGCTCCTGTCATACTGTCATTAGAGTGAATACAGCATGAATGAACAACAACAACGATTCTGGAGATGGACTTCACCGAGTGCAAGACAAATAAACGGGTGCAGATGGGCTTGTCCATCAGCACGCAGGGGCCAGTCAAATCGGTGTAAGCTTCTGATCTTGAATAGATGCCAGTACTCCTCATGATGTTACAGATGACCACGATCCTCTGCCCGATGCTGCCTAGCTATCGAAGTCTCACTGCATGTTCCTGTGTGAGATCACATACTTCTGACGAGGTGGCTGCACCACAAGTGTCTAGAGACACAGTCCTTTACAGTGCCAATGATTCCAGTAGTCCGGGTGTGGACTAGTCCGGACTGGTCCAGTCCAGTCTAGTCCGGGTCCAGTCCGAGTAATATTTGGACTGGGATCGGACTGGTCCAACATTCTGGCAGACTGGTACGGGTTTGGTCCGGACCAGTCCACTTGGGGCAAACCAGCGAAAGTCTCTGGGAGTCAGTAAAATGCTGAGCCACCGAATAGAGTCATAAACGGAGACTCATACGCGCAGACTCATACACGCTGAGGTGAAACGGCGGAGCTAGAAGGCAGTGGCCCAACATCAACACTCTGCCGCACCTCTCACGGCATCCAAACGGAATTCGTGAGAAAGAGCAGTTCCGGCTCGAGGAGTGTAGCAAGAGGGTGAGAGGATATAATTGGGAACCTGCCCATGAGGAACCACACAAATTGAGTGGATCTATGAGAACTCGGCAAGAGTGTGTGAGAACCAAGAGCCGAGAACGATAGAGTGTGTATTTTGTTGTATATTAAGATAAGATGATGTCTATCTACCCCGGGGTCTTGCAAATATATACTCCCCGTGGCTCAGTCCATATCCGTTATCCCTGTATCTCCGTACGCCCGTCCCTGTCGTTCAAGACTGTTTTGCCAGTGCGCAATTATGCTCACAGACGGGCAAAATAGACTACAAATTGATTCCCTGCAGGCTGTGGAATGGATCAAGTCATGGGATGCTCTGCAAATTGGGCTTCCACAGGCTGTGGTCACAGGAGCTCAGTTAGAAGATACTGGCAAAGCTGAGCTAGATATAGATCAGGCTGAGGACGAGAATATGGACATAAGGTAAATGCTGCGAATAGAAAATTGATGTGGAAATCTTGTAAAGTCCGAGAATGAAGGTACGATTTTGGGAATTATGACTAGCTTGAATCAATCAGTAGTAGCTTCCTTGGACGGGTCCAGACCAAGCCCGTCCAGTCCAAGACTGCCAGTCTGTAGTCCGGTCCAGTCCGACCCTCCTATTGGACTGGACGAGACCGAGCCCTACACCAGACCGGGATCGTTTGGACTGGTGGAATCATTGCTTTACACTTGACATTTGACAGCATCATTGATAAAATCTACCAAGCAGTGGCCATGACCAATGATGCCACCAGTACAGCAATGGATCATTCCAGAGCAGAACAATGCAGTCCAGGCCAGGCCTAGTCAAAGAAATATTGGAACCAGGATCAGACTAATCCCAGATGCAGACAGACTGGACTGTGCTTGGTTCAGGCCAATCATTAATGGTCTCTAGGGATAGGGAAAACCTTCTTCATCTTTCGTCCTTTAAAGGTCAAACAATGTCTCAAGTGATCTGATGATTCAGACAGAAGTACCATAATTTCGACCAGAGTGGGTATTAGGGGATGTGTGGGGATAAACAGTGATGATGAGTCATGTTGTCGGGGGTACTTGGGCAAAAAGTACAGTCTAAAGTAACTGAGTCAGTGAATCGGTCCAGGCCAATACCGTCCAGTCCAAGAGTGACAGTCTTATATTTCGTCCAGTTTGACCTTGTCCGTAGACACGGCCGGACTGAGCCCTATGGCGGAGTATGATTCTTTGGACTGGTAGAATCATTGGCCATGACCAAGGAGTGCATACAAATATTGAACACAGAACAGGCCTACTACCTCTACAAGTGGTGTTAGCAACGGTTCCAAACCATCCCTTCGGGCCCAGGTCAGGGTCGCAACTGAACTGTATCAAAATTGGTGGTGAGGGTCATCAATAGACCCCAACTGTCAATTCGGGTACAGTTCATTGGAATTCTCCCAACCTGTCCGGATTGGGCGGGTTTTCAGCGGGTTGGCCAGTGGGTTCGTCAGTGCATTCACATAATGCTCTTATTTGTGCATCTGGATAACAGTAACTTACCAAAATCACATATTCAATGTCCAGTAATCCCTTTTTGCATGTTTTGTAGTTTGCTATATTGATTATTTTGCAATCTGTGTGATTCCTTTTATAGCTTGCATTTTCAGATGTAATGGCAGTGAATGATTCAGTTATGAGTTCAAATATCTGCAGGACGCAATGATTACCTAATGTTCAAAACAAAGAATTGGTGACACTCAGTTGATGCTCATTTACATGGTGGGGTAGTGAAGATATCATGCACTGTTTGCTCCAAACTGGCTGCCATTACGTCATATATGAATTTGAGCCTCAAAGTGACCCTTAGATTACCCAAATTGCAAGACCAAATATTGTTGGCGCTCCATTGACATTCAGGTTCAGGATGGGGCAGAGAGCATGCTGCTTTAGTTTGTGACTCTACAGGTGGCCAATACCTGTTTTATGGATGTGTGCAATGAGTCTCCGCTTAGACTATCCAAGATGCAATGCCTGAAATCATTGACACTCCATTGGTGCTGATTTTCAGAATGGGGGCAGTGACCATGTTGCTTTCTCTTGTGCCAATAAAGGCTGCCAATACCTTGTGAATGTATGACAGTGACCACATCGATTTTCAATTACCATGCTTACAACAAAAAAAATTGTTGACACTCAGTTGACACTCATTTTCAGAATGTTGCCATGACCATGTTACTTTCGCTTTTCTCAATAATGGCTGTCACTTCATTACTGATGTGTACTGCAAACCACATCAATTTGCAAATAGCTTACTTACAAGATCAAAAATCGTTGACAGTCCATTGACACTAATCGTCAGAATGGGACAGTGACTGTCGCCTTCTCTTTAACATATCAAGGCTGCCGATATGTTGGTTATGCATAACAGTGAGCAAAGCGCTGTCCAATAACTGTACTGTCAAGACCAAAAATCATTGACACTACGTTTACGCTCATTCTAGGTGGTAGCAACATCGCAAAAAGCAATTTTGCCGATCAAGGCGGCAAATACTTTGATTAACGGTTAATGTTGTTGCACAGCGCTTGGATTATGCATGATACAAAACCAGAAAACCTTGATGCTCCGTTGACACTCAATTTAGGCGGTAGTGACATTGGCACTAAGACTGTTGCCAATAAAGCGGGCCAATACTTTGATTATGGGTTAATGTTGTTCCACAGCCCTGGGATTGTGCACAATGCAAGACCATAAAGCATTGACGCTCCGTTGACGCTCATTTTCACAATGTGGCAGTGACTGTGTCACTTTCACTTTGCCTAAAATGGCTGCCAATACATTGGTTATGGATAACAGTGAGCAAATCACTGTCCAATTACATTACAAGACCAAAACCTTTGACACATTGTTGACTCTCAGTTTCAGGTGGTAGTGACGTAACAATTAACAATATTGTCCATAATTGCGGCCACTACTTTGATTATGGGTTAATCTTGTTGCAAAGCCCTTGGATTATTCAAGATGCAAGATCATAAATAGTTGACGCTCCATTGACACTCAGTTTCATAATGTGGCAGTTACTGTGTTGCATTGTTCTTGGCCTATGAAAGCTGGCAATATGTATGTTATGCATAACAGCGAGCAATTCACTGTCCAAGTAGCGTACATACAGGACCAAAAATCGTGGACTGCCCATTGACACTTGTTTTAGATGGTAGTATCATCGTCACCGCCGATATTGCCACTGATGGCAGCCAATACTTCGATTATGGATTACTGCCATTCCACAGCCCTTGGATTATCCACGATTCAAGATCAGAAATTGTTGGCTTTCTATTGACGCTCATTTCTCGGATGGGTAATGAGGGTGTCTCAATCCTCTTTACCTATAAAGACGACCAACATCTTCACTTTCGAAGGGTGTGAGAGCGCTCCCCATTGATTGCCAAATGTGTAAGATGGAAAAGCTTTGACAGTCTAAGGACACTCACCATAAACACATTCTAACAGTCATTGTATGGTCAATAATTGTTTACATAATGTCATATGGTCATTATTGACTGCCAATGTATCACTTCGATGAACGCTCCATTGCATGCAAACCCTGTTTGTTATGTGAATTGGGGATCCACCACTACACAACTTATTTGTGCAATGGATGAGAGACCTGTGTCACAGTCCAGCACTTTCGGCCGGCAATCTACGATATGTAAATCCCTCCACTCATTTCTGTTAAGATAGCCCATCTTCCTCACCTTGCATTATCCAGCTCCATATCATCGATTTCCATGACATACCTTACGCCATATTCAAAATCTTCACCACGTGCACCTGGTCAGAGCACAGAGTTATGCCGTTGGATGCATGGATGAATGCTGCATGACATTTGTCATTTGTACACATTCGCATTGTGCATTGCCTGCTCCTTGTATGACTCATATGACATCACTGACTCAAATTGTGTTGCTAAATATTGTCTCTAACTAAGTTTTTGTGTCCTCACTAAACTGAAACAAGCAAGAGGATGTCAAGGTGATTGATCGTTATTCAACATGATTTGTAGTCTAGAACAATTGTATGACCCATCAGACTCTGGCATATTGAGAGATGCAGTATCATGTCTCATAATCTGGTCGCTGAAATCAAGAACAAGCTGACACATAGCAAAATAGGTACACAAATTGGTTTTGATGGAGATAAGTGATCAAAAATGACAATTTGGGCATCTAATTTTGTGACTCTGAATGATCTGTTACGATTTGTTCCTCTCAATTTGATTCATGTATGGTATATCGTGAGGGAGGCTATATACATGGGTAATAGCTTACATGTTCAACAGGCTTCAATTGCTTAATTGGTGACAAATTGGGCACCACGTCGGGCGGGAGAGAATCCGTGCGTATGTGAGAGTGTGGTTCCTTGCAACGTAGCTTCATATGACCACTTCCTTTCCAACATGTAACTGGTGCCATTTGCAATCATCCAGGGACAATATCAAGAGTCTACAGAAGCTGTCCAAAGGTGGTTGGTGCAGGCGCCGTTGCAAACATATCCGTTTGTGGCTCAACAACTGCCAGAACTGTCAATGTGGCTGACCAGTACAACTTGGGATACTCATGATGGAAAACCAAGAATTGTCGACACTCCGTGGAAACCGGCTTTCAGGATGCGTCAAGGAGCGTGCCTCTTGTCTTTTGGATCATAAAGGTGGCCAATAAATCCCACAACGGCTATGACGTACCAAAGAGAAATTATTGCATGTAACAGCAGGATATCTGAATGCAACCGTAAATTGGTAAACCCGAACATTAGGACAGTAGATTGGAACTGACAGGTCTAGCAAAACCCGGCAAATCCAGTGGGTTCACTGGTACGGGTATGGGTTCTGCCCGCAAAGCAGCAGCAGGTTGGGCATTTGGCCGGGTCTGGAATTGAACTGAACCGTTTTTCCGGTCCAAACCCGGACTGCTGGCTGGTTACCGGGACCCGTTGCTAACCCTACCTACAAGCCACAACGGTTACCACCCCAGGCCTCTGTGGAAGCGATGATCTGGTTGTGACTTGCATTAAATTAATCAAAGCTGGCAAGCTACAAGCACATAAACTTCAGTATAACTTATACTTCTATTGACAAGCTAACTATATAGACACCCCATCTCCTAATCACGAAGTTGATAACAATCTCTCCATGACACTACCGGAAGGCAATGATGCATCTGGCATCTTCCCCAGACTCAAGAAAGTAACTTACAGTCTCTGTAAGGCCGTATATTGGTATATGGCCGCGTATGAGAGTATATGAGAAGATACCATTGCACACATTGATATGGTAATATAATAGAGTGGTAGGTATGTAAGATTATCGCTGGCGATCTCAGAGAGATCGCGAGTCGTCTTTATAAGGTTACGGTTACCCAGCCCTGGACACGTCTGGTGCCATTGGTGAGAACCTAATCAAGACTGCCGTTACAGTCTCAATCAAATGCACGAATCAGACTTGGACAAACCCGCGATGATGGTATTCTGATGCTTTTGTATGTGGATGAAATCTTCCCGATATACGCAGGTATGGAGGCTGCTATCATTGCAGCGATTGGGATACATACAAAACTACAAAGATCTACAATGATGGAAACCGAATGGAAGCCGTATGAGTCCTATGTGGTTTTACAAAGGTTATGTGGACTCCTGCCACTTCCCAATATCACTTCAGATTTTGTCCTATGATAATTGCGATCGAGTGCAAATATAACTCCCGAAGCGGTTCCGAACGAGATACCAAACTGGATACTAAACGAGATACCAAACGAGATACTGAACGACTGCGATATGGCTATCGAATTGCTACCGAAAGAGATCGAAAGTGACCACCGATCATAATCACCGCGATCTGACAGTGACGGATATCACTGCCAAAAGACTTCACATGGAGATCGAATGAGAGGATTACCGGGAGCCCAACCAGATAAAGCCACTGCTAGAGATGTTTACTGAATGGCATACCCAAGGATTATGAAACTATAGCCAAACAGCATACCTAACTGAATCCCGAATCACCTTACCGGAGGCCTACCAAATGACGACCAAGTAGCCAACGGATATTCTACCGAAGCTGCCTACCGACATGGCCACAGAGAAGTCCACCAAGAACACACCGAAGCCGAAGGAAGAGACACTGCAGATGAAGCAAAAGCCTAACCGAATTACGTGTCGAATCACAGAGAGATTACGAATACGATCCAGAATCACGATTACACTGCTACCTTGCCACGATGGCAATCGACAAATTGATATAGATATATAAGTCGGCGGATCAAGGAACTTTCAAAAAGGGGGAGATAGCCGTGTCTATACAATAAAGTTCTACCGCGAAATTGACCTACAAAGTCTAACAAGTCGACCAAGATTCACTGGAACACCGGCGCCACTGGAATCAGCCTCCGCCAGAAGTCTTTCATAGGAGGGAGAATAATTAGAGAGAAAGATCACAGGAAAAGATCACAGGAAAAGATCATGGGAGAAGCGAGAAGTCAACCAAGATATCCACCGAGATGCCCACAGAGTTGCCCACCGAGAAGCAGTCTGCCGAGATGTCTACCAAGAAGTCCACTGGAATGTCACCGATGCTATGTTCCGAACTACATCACTGAGAAGCATCTACAAATCAATCCCAATTGCCGATGAATACCGATATGTCTGATACCACACGAAGATTACGGATATTGTATGGAGCATGCGGAAGCACTGTACAAGGGCTCGGAAGAGCACAAGTGCACTTAAATACATGTTTAGTAGAACCACCTTCTGAGAAGCCGCCTACCAGTACGTCACTAAACAGCAACAGCGCGTTAAGTCGACAACAACGATATCAATTGAAAAACGGACGGCAGCGATCGATTGTAGACGTCGAATTTACCCCGGAGCGAGCTTCCCAGCACCGGCGAGACCGCAGGCGGAGGGCGCGCACGAGAATCCACACAGTTGAGTGGGTTCACGCGGAGTCTTGGCAAAAAAACACGACTGACACGACGCGCCGACGCCTCGACAGACGAGCAACCGACGACGAGGACTACCCAGGCAGCGGTGTGCTTCACAGAAGTGATGACCGAAGTCAGAGAGAGCAAGAGGAGCGGCCTGGAAATGGAAGAAGCGGCGGACACGTGTAACGAGGCGCCTATGGATATGGCGACGGAGATGGCGACGGCGGTGATATCCATCGCCGCGGAGACCGCGGGCGCAACCAGATTTGAGACGATTGAGAGAAACGAGAACGGACAACGGAGAAGGAGGAGCGAGGACCCAGCGGCCCCCAGTGACTGGAAGAGCCGCATGGAAAGGACGATACGACAACAGGCACAGGACCTTACGCAGCTGCACCGAACAGTTGGACACCTAGCAAACCTGTGGGAAGTCTGGGCAGCCCGCGAAGAGGCACAGTGGCAAGGAATGATGGGGTGGATGCAAGAGAGAGAGCAGAAATGGGACGCCCGCCATGAGGATGATAAGCTGTGGGGGGCGGGCATCACGAACATGATCGCAAAGGTCATGAAAGGTGTAGCACCAGGCCAGGAAGTGAGAGAGACAGACAGAGAAAAGACTGCAAGGATGGACGGTGGGGTGCTAGAGGCCTCACAACATGCAGATACGACGCGAGAAGTGGGACATGACCAGCGCCAACAGCCGCAGCAGCAACCGAAGCCCAAACTGCAGCTCAAACTGCAACCTAAACCGCAGCCCGCACCCAAACCAAAGTCAACACCCACACCTCCCAGATGGTGGGAAACCGTCCCACCCCGAGCCCAGTGGCAGAGCCCGGGCCCAGCCTCGACATCCGGCCCGAGTATGGCAGATAGACGGCTGGTCTTGAGAAGGGATGAAAGCATCCCCCGACCCAACATGATGGATGAGGAGATCGTGTCAGCGGTCAACAGAGCACTGTTCCAGCAGCAGCCCCCGGCACATGTTCAGATTATGAACGCAAGACGGAATGCCAGGGGCACAATACCCGCAATCACTCACCAAAACGCAACGGCAGAGATGGCTCTCCTGTCCCGAGTTATCATTATCAAGACAGCCAGGACATTCGGTAAAGGAATCATCGATGTGGAGGGAAACGAGTCATGGGAGAGACTGAAAATCCACACCATCCCGCTAGTGAGGTACATAGGCAAGGGCACCAAAGGACACCAGAAGATGAGGGAGGAGATCCAGGCAGAGAACGAAGGAGTGACGATCCCTGCTCGAGTGAGATGGCTATCGAACCCGCGCACGATCAAGGAGAGGGAGCAAAGAGGAGATATTAAAGCATCATCTGTGGTCTTCATGGTGAAGGGGAAGAAGGTAGCACAGAGGCTAGTCAGCAAAGGAGTGAGTGCTGCGGGAGTACGGTACAAGGTGGAACCGTACACAAACGCAGGACCCGACAGCCTCTGCGAGCTTTGCTGCTGGTGGGGCCACATTGAAAGCAAGTGCAACCACCAACTGAAGTGCAGCTACTGCGCCGGACCGCGCTGATCGGACGAGCACAGGTGCAATGTAGTAGGATGCTGGTCGAAGCCAGGAGCATCGTCCAGCCACACGCAAGAAAAATGCCCAAATTGCGAGGGAAATCACATCGCATTCAGCAGAAAGTGCGCGAAGAAAACCGAGGCCATCAGAATGGCGCGGCAAAGCAGGAGAATGCAACTGAAAGATCGAGAGACGGGGGGAGGAACCGGGGCTAACAGCACAGCACTCGGCATCAGGCAGGCGAGGGATATATGAAATGAGGCAGGGGAGCGGATGTCCGATGGGGAGGCAGACAACACAGGGGCCAAGGCGGTGGCGGAGGAGGAGAGAGACGTGACCATGACCGAGACCGCTGGAGAGACCGAAATGGGAGCCGCCGCTTCCAATGATTAGCGCAATTCAGCACAACTGCGGCAGCTCGTACGAGTGGACAATAGCGGCGCTGGAGATGGGGGTGGAATGAAGGGCGGACGTAGTGTGCTTGCAAGAGCCGCCAAGAGAAAGAAAACGATTCGAAATCAGGCACACAGCATATGAAATAAGTCAAAGAAAAAGAGTTTGGACAGCAGCGGGCAAGGGAAGCGGCCTTGCACTGGACTCACGAAGGGATCTGAGCAAGGGTGGCAATGACAATGTTATCGTCACTGATGTTCGAAGAAGAGGAGAGAAGGTGACAAGAATTGTCGATATGTACGATCAAAAAGACACACAGTCAAGAGAGAGACCAGCCCGGAAACTAGGATGGCAGAGAATCATTTGGCAAGGCTGCACCATGCTCGCTGGAGACTTCAATGCCCACAGCAAACGGTGGGATCCAAGGTGCACTGAGCCACGAGATGACGTCTTCTGGGAGGATATCATAGAAGAAAACGGACTGGAAATCGGAAACGACGACCGGGCAACTCACTACTGGAAAACAGGAGACCTTGAAGCCAAATCGGTCATTGGTTTAACCTTGGTGAATCAACCAATCGGAAAATGGACCATACTAGCCGAGAACCACGCCACTGGTTCCGACCATGAGGTCATAGAATGGGAAGTAGACGTAGATACGCAAGAGGAGGCAGACCACGAGCGGGTGGTAGGGTGGAATCTGGCGGCAATGACAGAGGAGGACAAGGAGGCAGCCAAGAAGCTATGGATGGCCTCAGCGAAGGAAAGTGCACACCTGGACGCTGCGTGCACGGAGGACAATGTTGAGCAGGAGGCCACATAGTGTCAGGAAACACTGAGCAAGGTTCTGGACGTCACAGCAAAGAAAATCAGGATCTGCGCAAAGTCAAAAATGTGGTGGCATGGGGACATCAAGGCAAGATGAAAGCCACTCCGGCAAGAAAAGAGAAGACGTGGACGACACTCGGAGGGAGCAGCCCGAGCGAATGCAGAGCTGCAGAAATCTATTCGGAATTCTAACAGCCAAATGTGGAGTGACTACTTGCAGAACCTCCGAGGAGCTGAGGTCTGGAGAGCAGCAAAACATGTTGACCCTCCGGTGGGTGCGATGGTGGAAGGCATAACAGACAGAGAGGGAAAGCAAGTGAACACCGCCATAGACAAGCAGGAGATGCTGACGCTGGAGTCCTTCCCTCTGAATGATGACGACCAGTACTATGAGCTACTGCCGGCCTGCAGTGCGCACACGAAAGTTGCCGAAAAAGCAGTCCAGCGGGCCCTGCACTCCCAATCAGTCAAGAAGGCACCAGGCCCAGACAAACTGTCCATTGGAGCCGTTCGCCTGCTCTGGAAATGGGATAAACAGAGGATCGTAGCTCTGGCAAAAGCGACTATCGACACAGGACGGCATCCAGCAGTCTGAAAGCGAGCCAGTGGAGTCGTGATTCGCAAACCCGGCTAGCACAATTATACGAAGCTAAAAGTGTACCGAAAGATTTCCCTACTCAGTTGCATGGGAAAGGTCGTCGAGAAGGTAGTTGCGGAAGTGGTATCAGAAGAGGCCGAATGGTGGGGACTACTGAGCGATGGACTGTTTGGCAACAGAAAGGGGCGGTCTGTCATTGAGGCAGCAGCAATGATGGTCGACAGTGCGCATGCAGCATGGACGGACGGCAACATAACTGGTGTGCTTCTAAGGGATATCAAGGCAGCGTTCCCAAGCCTCGCAAAAGGAAGGCTGGTCAACAGAATGAAGGCCAAGCATATAGATGGAGACCACATTCGATGGACGGAAAGTTACCTCTCCGAAAGGACGGTAGAAATGATAATGGAGGGCAATGCCATGACGAGACACCCAGTCGAAGCAGGGGTCCCGCAGGGCTCACCTGTATCACCGATCCTCTTTGCAATATATACCTCAGGACTGATTAAGTTGGTCGAGGATTACGTCTCAGCCGAAGGACACTCATTCGTGGATGAACTCGGCTGGGTAGCGACTGGAAGCAACGTCAATCAGGTTGTCACAAAACTTGAACAGTGCGCGGGAATAATCATTGAATGGGCGAGCCGGAGGGGGCAGCCGTTTGATACAGCCAAAACGGATGCGGCACTGTTCACACGTAGACGAGGCCACAAGCAGCACCTCCAGCTGAAGCTGACAGCAAAGATAAGAGTCGGAGACAGCTTTATACAATTCAACAAAGAAGCTACACGCAGGCTGGGCGTCTGGATGGATGTGCACCTGACGTTCAAGGAGCACCACAACCGATGGATGAAGAAAGCCAGAGCAGCCGAAGCCAGACACCTTACCCTTACTAAGACATAAGGGGTCGTCCCAGAAAGCGTGAGAGCCGTCCAAATAGCGTGCGTCCAAGCGGTCGCACTATATGGGAGCGAGCTCTGGTGGGATCCCAAAGAAGTAGGCAGGCGAAATGATCTCCCACTCCTTCTAAATTGACAATCCAGATCCATTCTGGGTGCGCTGCCCACGACACCACGGGGGGCGCTGATGAGAGAGGCAGGGATTACACCCGTGCCTGTGATCTTAGACTCCAGACAATGAAGATTCACCGCTAGACCATCAAACGCATGCAGTAACAAATACAGGAGCTACACCAAAACCCCGCTTCCGGTGCACCCATATGCACAGCAGTCAAGACAGAGCACGAGCATGGCCGGAAAATCAAAGGCATGAACTGGCTGGCCCCAGGGGAAGAACCAGTGGTCAGCACCATCATACTGGAGGACGATACAGCAGCCAAGAGAGCCGCGCAACGCTGGGCAAGAGAGAAAGAGGCCAAAGGAGAATCGGGGGTCTGGGTGTGGTGGACAGATGGATCGCGCTCAGATAATGGCCGAGTGGGAGCCGCAGCAGTGTGCACACATGGAAATCAATGGAGGTCCCACCGCAGCTTTCTGGGCACTGGGCGCATGGAGGCCTTTGACACCGAGGTGTGGGCGATTGGACTCGCGCTTGATGTGACGATCGAGAAGTGAGAAACATTGCAAAGGCATGGAGTGAAGACGGTGGCAATCTTTAACGACTCGCAGACCACGATTAGACGTGCGGCACACCTAGAGCCGGGCCAGTGGCAGCCATCAGCTAGGAGGATCAATCGGAGAGCGCAGGAACTCATCGCCCACGGCATCGCAACCGAGATTCACTGGGTCCCGGGACACTCCGGCATCCCTGCAAACGAAGATGCGGACCGTCAGGCAAACCTGGCCCGAGACGCCAGGGGACACACGGTGATAGAGCGGCCATACACTTCGGCCTCGAATAGAGCAAGACGAATCTCCGAGGGAAGGTCAGCAGCCAAGGCAAAGTGGGAGGCTGACAAGTGCAGCAAACACTTCCGCTACAGACTCGAAGTCAAGACGGGGACCAAGAGACCTGTTCCGATGACAACCGTGAAGTAGCTGGTTATCAGGTTCTACAGACTAAAGTGCGGGCATGCACCCAATGGAGTCTACCTGAAACGGTTCGGCCACCGAGAGGACGACACATGCTGGTGGTGTGGCGGCGGCGGAGGCAGGACGGCGGCCCAGACGCGGGAACACTTCTTCCCCCACTGCAGCCGGTGGAGAGACGAGCAGAAAGCACTATGGAAGGCTGTGGGAAAGGCGACGGGCTGGAAAGCGGGCAGATGCAGACACGTGCAGATCTCTGAGCTGTTTTCCTTGGAAGAGTGCGACCAAGCGGTGATAGACTTCCTGGCGGGTACAGAAGTCGGGAAGTTCCCACCCAAATGAATGACGGTATGGAGGAGGCGCAGAGGCTGGCTCAGGCGCGGGGGGCGGCAGCGATGGGGGTTCATATCTGTTCCTTTTTGTTCCCTTCCTTTTCTCTCCTTGTGTTCAGTTCATTTTTGCTTTTGCTTTTGTTCTATCTCTCAACTTTCATATATATCAGTGGGGTGAAGGGTAGCGGGGGGGGAGCTCCGCCATCTAGCCGGCTCGCCCGGAGGCGGAGGGGATATTGGGTCCTGTCATACTCTAATTAGAGTGCATACAGTATGAATAAAACAAAAAAAAAAACCACCTTCTGAGATGCTGACATGATAGATATGCCGTGTATGATTGACGATCACCGACGGCTACGAAATATGCTGGTAGCCAAAGCTCCCACCGATGATAAGTCAAGAGCGGAAGCTCTCATTAATGCCAAATCAAGAGCGGAAGCTCCCATCGATACCGAGTCACGAGCGGAAGCTCTACCATCACGGAAGGTCGATTTAAGGTTGGACTTAAGGTTGTTTCACATTTTTGTTGGGCACGCGGATTTCTTTGTTTGTTTTTTTATGGATGGCCATCCTCAGGCTACGGTAGTACTCTTTCCCTGCTTACTTTCGCAGGGTTTCAAGGAGGCTACTATGGGAATCACTTTGTTTCACATTTTTCATTTGTTTCTTGCTCTACGGTGTATAGCAAGAGGGGGAGTATTGCATATACAGGTTTCAGCTGGAGATGATGATGTCTTGTATGGCCGGAGACGGTGATGTCTCGTATGGCCGGAGATGACTGTTGACTCAGATACGGGCTGATGGCATTCAGCCGTACTTGCACTTTCATATATATTGACCTTGTGGCCCTCTTCGATAGAATACAATCAAGCTTCTCTAGCATCACTATTTCATCAAGACCTATCCCAATGGCAAGCGCAAAGTCATTGGCAACAAGATTCTACCAACTAAAGTGCGGGAATGCGCCTACCGGAGCTTACCTAAAACGATTCGGACACCGAGAGGACGACAAGTGCTGGTGGTGCGGGGGAACGGTGGCCCAAACACGGGAGCATCTCCTTTGGCACTGCAGCCGGTGGAAATATCAGTAGCGGGAGCTCTGGAAGAAGGTGGGAAAGGCAACGGGCTGGAAAGCTGGCCGATGCCGGCGGGCACAGGTGTCGGAGCTGTTTTCCATGGAGATATGTGACAAGGCGGTGATGGACTTCCTGGCGGCCACGGACGTCGGGAAGTTCCCGCCGGGGTGAGGCATGGAGGCCGGAGCGGCCAGTCTTTTTTTCTCTTTCTCTTTCTTTTGTCAGCGGGGACGAAGGGTAGTAAGTGGGAGCTCCGCCATCTAGGCGGCTCGCCCGGAGGCGGAGGGGATAAGGGCCTGTCATACTCTAGCTAGAGTAAACACAGTATGAATAAACAACAACAACAGCAACCTCCTCATCCTCAGTATTCAGGTCTGGCGAATCACTGCTCTCATTGGCAGTATCCTCCGTAGATGTGGGATCAGTATCCAAGCAAGCATCTCCTTGTGTATTGGCTCGACAGCTTGTTGTTGTTGTTTATTCATACTGTATTTACTCTAGCTAGAGTATGACAGGCCCTTATCCCCTCCGCCTCCGGGCGAGCCGGTTAGATGGCGAAGCTCCCTCCTACTACCCTTTGTCCCCGCTAGGCTCGACAGCTTTTTAGATTGTGACTTGGCTCCGGAGGAGCTGATCTTGTGTTTCGTTCCAGATTGAAAGTACCCGATGGCCCAGCAGAAGGTCCAGTATTTATGCACTGGGCACCACCATCTTGGTCATGGCAATGAAGTGTTGACACAAGAAGGTGATGGAGAAGAAGAGAAGATGATAAATTGTCTGTCGATCCAAAGAGAGGGAAAACTATAGACTTATATACGAAAGAGAGAGAAGGAAAACTCCATGCCGACTGCCAAAGCCGGAGCCCAAAGCCGAGTACCAGTGCCGAGCCCTCCTCCTCAGCATAGGGGCAGGCGAGGCAGATGGGGGTAGGCGGGGCGGATGGGGGCGGACGAGGCTGGTGGGGGCAGGCGAGGCCGATGGAGGCGGCATGCCACCGTCCTCATGCCCGAGTCCACCAGCATTGGAGACTAAGAAAGCCACCCGGCCGAATCCCTAGTCAACATGAAGTGTGCACTCGGCTTTTGCTTTGAAACACTTGCAACGAACAGTCGTGCAGTTGCCTTTACACCTACAATGTACTTAGATGAGCTCAGCAGGGGACTGAAGACGAGCAGCTTCTCGAAGAGTAAGTTCTCGATGGCTACCCTTATTGAATGGTGGAATTTGATGTGGGATGGTAGATGTAAGGCGGTCCATATTGTTAGTACGGTAGAATCCGTGGAACGTACTTAGTTGTGCTGTGAAGAATGTACTCAATTGCGCTGTGCTGAACGTACACGATTGATGAATGTACCCAATTGTGCTGCGTTGAACGTATGCGGTTGATGAATGTACTCAATTGCACTGCGCTGAACGTATGCGGTTGCGCTGATTGAATTCAGCTGGATAGAGCCAGTTGAGTGTACGTACATACCAGTGAATGCAGAGCAGAGTATTTGTAATTTTTGACCGACTCCATGAACGAACTAGTCGGTTCGCGGAGGTGGGGTACGGACTACGTGAATGGACGGTTCGTTCACGGAAGGTGGGCCTCCGTAAACTAAGTAGATACTCCGCGGAGGAACCGCCTCCGTGAATGGACTAGAACATCATATGCATTATCCCACAAAGAGGTTCGAATTCCAGGTATGGTGCTGGATTCCGGCACCGACCGAAGTTGAGCGGAACTTGAATCAGATGAGATCCCGGAATGCTGTTGGTGAGCGTATCTGCCTACAATCGGAGGTTCCGAGACATTCATGCCCATTTTGAGTCTTTGATTCGTGCTTTGTGACATAGCCGAGTCGGAATTGAGAAGTGATGGCGATGGTATATCGACAGAGAAGCGTAAAGGTGATGAAAGGATAGTGGGGCTCCCGAGGCTCTGATAACCCCGCACGCACAAGGTTTTGCCAGTTTTTGTCATTTGCATTGGGCAACGTACCGCATGCAGGGTTTTCTGGCCAGCTTCTTTCTGATTGGCTGAGAATTATGCACATGCAAGTAAGCGCAGTAAGGATCGGTGAAGCCCCGTTCACGGATCCACCCCATCCACGGAATCCGCCAACAGTGGTATCCATATCTGCTGTACGTATTCCCCTGCCCCCACCACCACCGCAACCACTACTACAATATTATCCATACACCTCCTCTACCTATAGCGGGCCTAAACTTAAATGCTAAAATATAAATTAAAAAATACAAATATAAGCGATGGTATTGGTGATGGTGGTGTGATGGCAGGTAATCTGATGTATAGAGCCAACTACGAAAAAAATCCCCATTTTATCGTTGGGAAGGTGATGGAGAACTAATTTGAATGGGTGGTGGTTGTTGCGGTGTGGTGGCAACGTTGCACAACGCCGAAGTCCCTTCACCCTGCATCTGCATCTGGAATCGGGGTTTTTGAAACATGCGGAAATGGCCTCTGAAATGTAACTTGTTATCGAATTGTCACCATTGGCCGTGCACATGCTACCAATTATGGTACCATACTAACAACTAGCAGCCATACAGTGCATTTTGTGCAGCGGGGCCATCTAAACGCCCTGTAGTTGAGCCTCACAAAGTGGGGTAATATCCCGCATTGCCGGAGATGGCTTAGTCGGGTACGTACTTGTCGGCGACTTCCAAGAATCTGTCCGGGGAATTCGCAATGATTGACAACCAACACCGACATGAACATGAAGCCCCCTTCTACGTCACCCGCTGACGAAGAAGATATAAACAGAACCCAACACCCCCTCCAAAGGTGATCATGATCACCTGCTCTTCATCCTCAGAAATCACGTCCAACACCATTGGCAAGCTATTTATCCTCGCAATCCCCCAAACATTACACATATCGACTCTCTATCGATCTCGAATATGCGCTTTTGCGCCCTCGCCCTTGCCGCCCTTGCCGCCACCCCGGCCACCGTGAGCGCCTGGTGCGCCCCTTGGAACGACGGTGGCACATTGCAGCTCTGCCATCAGCCCGGCAAGAATGACTGTGTCGGAGCCAGCAGTGACAATACCTGTATCAACATCGTCGGCGGCCCGCACGTCTCCGGCTACGCCAGCGGAGACTATGTCTGCACTATCTATTCCGGATTGGGCTGTGGAGGCGACAGTCAGAGCACGGTTGACAAGGCTGGTTGGAGGAGGTTCAACATTGAGCCGAAGAGCTTTAGGTGTCCTTGTGTTTAGGAATGGAGGGGCAGGGTTTTGGCGGATTTGGAATTTGGGAATGAAGGGTTGAAGTTTCGAGCGGAGTATTTTCTTTTTCCAGTGCTTAGCCGGTGTATGAAATATGGTTGAATTTCTGTAATATGAGTTACGGGTTATTTGGAGGACAATGTACTTCGTTTCACCTACTATTTGACTCCTTTGTTTTGGACCAACACAGCTGGAATTTGAAATAGTGTCTTCTTTGTTCCAATATTGAGTTTCTCACCGCGTAGAGTGGCGCCGAATAAGTGAGAGAACGCGCAAACTAGAATTTCATGACTTGCGCTCAACAGCTACGCCCAAGTTAGGGCAGCAAATAACATTAAATTTTGGTGAACATCTTCAGATTATATTTGTTGCGACAATGAAGGGGAGAACCGTGTGTATTGGCTATACTAGCATCGGTGGCGGCTTTGCCGCCCCCAGGATTCGAAACGTTGAGCATGGTGGACTTGTTACGATATCATGCAGATCACCTAGACTTCTGCTGGGTATCCACCACTGTGTATCTTGATTTGGTGCTGCTGTGTATTTGCCACTGTGTATCTGCCACTGTGTATCTGCCACTGTGTATCTGCCACTGTGTATGCGCTGCTGTATATCTGCTGCTGTTTATCCGGCACTGGTATCTGCTGCTGTTTATCTGACACCGGTATCTGCAACTGTGTATCTGCCGCTGTGAATCTGCTGCAGTTTATCTGCCACTGTGTATCTGCCACTGTATCTACCATGTTGTATATCTGCCACTGTATCTGCTACTGTATCTCAACCACTGTGTCTGCTGTATTGTATATCCACTGCTGTATCTGCAGCTGTATATTCACCATTGTATATTTACCTCTGTATATCCACCATTTTGTATCTGCCCCTGTGTTTGCTGTGTTGTATATCTGCCATTGTTTGTTCCTTTGTATATCTATTGCTGTATATCCACCCCTGTGAATCTGTCCCTGTGAAGGTGTATCTTGATCTGGTACCATATATCTGACACTGTATCCACCGCTGTGTATCTGCCACTGTATATATATCTGCTACTCTATACCCTCCACTTTATATCTGCTGTTGTGGCTACTGTGTTATTGAGAGTGTTCCGGTACTAGTGTTAGCAACGGTTCCGGACCGTCTCAGGGGGTCCGGGTCAGGGTCCAACCCGAACCGTTGCCAAATTAGCGGTCCGGGTTGTCAGTAAACCCTAACTGCCTACTCGGGTACGGTTCCATGGTAAACTCCCAACCCGTCTGAATTGGGCGGGTTGTCAGCGGGTCGCCCAGCGGGTCCATCTATAGATTCATATAAGGCTCTTGAATTTGCAGTGTGTTGATAGTATCTTATCGAAATCGCATTTACAGCAACAACAACGTGCTTTTGCTTGTTGAGCAGTTTGCAATGTTGATTAAGTTGGTATCAGTGTTTCACCTTCGATACATGGTATTTTTGCCTAGCAAGGTGGTCAATAATACTGATATGCACGCGATGATCCGCGCGACGCCTTGATTACTAAATATGCAAGTTCTGAAACTGTTGACGCTCCGTTGACGCTCATTTTCAGGATGCTGCAGGGAGCATGTCGCTGTTGCTTGTGCCAGTAAAGGCTGCCAATATCTCATAGATGGATGTCCGCAACTAATCGTAACATAACTTACTCAAGATGCAAAGCTAAAAATTGCTGATGCTCCGTTGATGCTCATGCTGAGAATGGGTCGGTGACTGTGTTGCAATCCTTTCTGCCAATAAAGGTGGCCAATACGTCCGATATGCATAACAACGACCAAGTCACTGGGGAATTACCGTACTTACAACACCTCAAATTGTTGATGCTGCGTTGACGCTCATGCTAAGAATGGGGCGGTGACCGTGTTGCTATCCTTTTTGCCAATAAAAGCGGCCAATACGTCCATTGTGCGTAACAACGACCTAGTGACTGGTGAATTACCGTACTTACAAGACCACAAATCATTGAAGCTCCGTTGACGCTCATGCTAAGAATGGGGCGGTGACCGTGTTGCTATCGATTTCGCCAATCAACGCAGCCAATACGTCCGTTATGCATGACAACGACCAAGTCACTGGTGAATTACCGTACTCACAAGACCACAAATCGTTGACGCTCAGTTGACGCTCATTTTGATGTATTATCCATTCAACATCTGCTGCCGTCAATAATTGTATTCAACCTGATTTGACTTTATCGATTGTCTTTCTGCTTGATTAAGACTCGGCCCTGTGGCAAAGCCAAGCGGCGTAATCATGTTGCACTGTTCACTCTCACACGACTAAAAATGATGTATCATTTTAAAAGATTCATGCCAAAAGATTCATTGCACCTGCTATGCATCTATTTATGAACCGATATTCGAAAGCTGCTTCTTACCATTCGCCCATAATACATCTCCGACTGAAACTCTCGGTCAAGCTACATAAAGCTGGTGAACCATTGACGCATCCTATCCTAGTTTTGCTTTCCTGCTTTATTTCTCCGCATTTGAACTGCGTTGACCGTCACTAACACCTTCTCAGCCTGTCTCTTTGACTTCCGTGTCGGCTGAACCAATCCAGGCACATTTGGCGCGGCGCTCACAACCTGCTGCTCGGGGCATTCCGGATCCTCGATGGGATTGTTGTGCTCTATATCGGATTCATCGTCCGCTGCATAATCCTCTTCACTGTCATCTGGATTATCAAAGTCGCTATTCCAGTTAAGCCAATCATCGCTATCTGAAATGCTTTCAGGTGCGCTATCATCGTCGCTTTCGACTGGATGACGGTTGATTTTCCGGATTTGGTGGACATTTAAGATTTGAGTTCTTCCTGCAGGGAGGTCCTTTGCAGACAAAGCTGGTGGCAAAGGTGATCTTTCTGACAATTTAAATGCAGCAGCACCATTATGTTGAAAGAGTGACCAGGATGCGTTGACGATCTGTTCCGTGTCCGAAATGTATCCCATGGCGGTCATCTGCTTGTTTTGAGCGCGAGATTCCATCTGGGTAGCTCGTAGGTTTTGGCTGCCCTGCCACATCTCCAAAACGTCGTGAACCATGGCCATTCGGTGCAATTTCCTTTCCTCCGCCTCTTTCTTCATTTCATAGTCGTTTTCTGTGTTTGTGGTATCCAATTGTGGGTCAGTGCCTGCCAAAGTCATGTTATTGGCTCGAGCAAACTGTCTTACGACGACTTTTTCGCGAAGGGTCTCACCTGTGGTTTTTGACTTCCTCCAGCCGATAACATCTCGGCCAAGTGAAAAACTAGCCTGCACTCCAACACCATGTGGTATGATAGATATCATGTCGCGCGCCACATTGGAGAGATCGGCGTACTTCGAGCTCGTTTCCTCCTGTTGGCGCCACCAATCGGTTATGTCCGGCATCCAAAATGTACTGCTAATCTCCATTGGGTCTGAGTGGTAATCATTGAGATTTGGATTTATTTGTCCCCAGTTCTTTGGTGCTTCAGGCGGCGAATTCAAATAGAGCCTGGCGGCAGTCAATATGCGGGCTGCACGATCACTTCGTCCGGGTGTGGTCTCAGCCACATTGTTCGGCGTTAAGTATTCCTCATCATCGCTGCGCAAATCATATGGATCAAAGGATGATAGATAGGACCCTGAAGCCGTTGCAGAGTGGACGAGATTGCTGCTTGGTACCATTTCGAGTTTATTGACCGGCACACGTTGATGTTTGGCGCATTATTCATTCTCGACATTTCTTCAGAAAGGCCTCTTGGTCTTATGTACTGTAGGATGTCTCGTGCTCAGGAGTAATATCCATTCCCTTGTCCCACTTTCTACACGATTGCAACTTCCTGCAAGGATCGAGGATGTGTGCGGAAATACGAAGCATGCCCGTCGTTGGAGTCACTTCGGCGTATTATTTGGCAAGCTTCTGTCGAGCTAACTTGACAGCAAAGAACAAGTCTTCTTTCCATTGAGTCCTCTTCTTGGCCAAAGCTCGCATCACGCCATCCATGTCATCGAACATGTCATTATATACTGTGATAACGTGATGCAATGTGACTGTATGCCTCTTTGACATCCAAAGGGTCCAATACCGAAATGGCCTCAATGCTTCCATGACATACTTGACCATTGTCCATTCATCCTGAGTTGTGAATAGCGGCTGGTATTCACTGTACTTTGGGTGTGGAAGCCTTTCGCGTATGAATTCCCGTAAACAGTTGGCGCGCTCGAGCAACTCCAGTGTAGAGTTCCAACGTGTCTTCACATCCATAATCGGTCGTAGTACAATGAGGACTTTGGCCTTTTGGCTGTCAATGAACTCGTTTCGGCGACCAGGTGTTAGTGTAATTAATACAGCAAGCATTCTCTGCTATATGAAGGTCAGCTTCAGGAGTTTCAAAATATCATGAAATATGTACTTTCCCAATTATCTTTGCTATACCTGGTCTCATGGCCGATACCTTGTTGATTCTTGCATTGCCCTCTTTTCGAAGTCTTTGACTCTTCCTAATGTCTATGCTTTCATTCTCTCCAAATTGCTGATCGCGCTCATGGGCTTCCCTAGACCTGGTGCGGCCTTTTACACAGAGACTGCTCATGAATGCACCTAAAGCGAGTTGTATGATGTGCGCCATGCATGGTAGGTGGTTCCTCAACACCGGCCACTCGATTCCAGAGGCCTCAAATGTTGATTGCAGCTCGCGTGTCATCGAGTAGTTTGAGGAAGCATCATCAGTTGTACTACCAAGCAAACAGCCGTCAGTAAGCTCAAAACGATCCAGCACGTCCTTCAAATGAATGGCTAGCCTTGCTCCAGTATGCTGGCCCTTGATCTATCATCCTGAATTAGCTTTCAAACGAGAACAGAACAGGCGATCAACCTCATCGAAAGCGAGTTGAACTTCATGCGATACTCAATTTCGATCCATATACTACGCAATGACTGACGTTATGGTCAATTTGTTTGTTGATGTCCATCCGTCCAAAGCTAAACTAACTTTATTTCGTAACGGCAATTGCTTCTTGATTGCATCCATAGTCAGTGAATATTCCCTCCGGCAAATGTTACTGAGGGTTGTAGCAGACGGCAGCACTAGGTCATCGCGTAATGCGTTATATGACCTTCGTAGCTAAAGATTTGATATCGCATTCCATGGAATATGTGCCGAAACAAATCCCAACATGAGGTATCGATTCCACATGTCTTGGTGAATTTCGGAAGTTCCAAAGTCCTTAGCTGCCAGTTTGGAACGTTTCGTCTGTCATTCCAGTTAATATTGAACTACCTGGATGTTGAATATGACTTGACTCAGCGAACTTACTATTGAGATTCCTCAACTTCCTTGCCTCCTCAAGATGGCCAATGCTGTTTCATCGACCGTCGAACTAGTCAATTCAGTAACCTCTGACTCTGTTAATTCGTTCAACTTTGCGATGTAAGCTTTTGCCAGCAAGTGTTTCCCCATTGAGCTGGTCCGACATCAGCAACGACCCTAATTTGCGTCTGAAACACCCGGGTGTTCCGGACGGCTCTGACGGCTCTGACGGAACCTCGTACGCTCTGACGGAAAATTACACGCTACCTGTCCCCCAGGCGACGGGTCGCATTGCATACGTACCTCCTTTACTTTGTGGTGACGTATACGCATCATCAGAACGACACGTGTGTTACACTCTTCGCAGGGGCTGCAGTTATGCTGAAGCCGTTTACACACCGCCTGGCGATCGACGACAAGCCTGGGAACACCTCGAATCCCAGTCATGTATTCAGTTTGTATTCTCATCTATGTATCTATGTATCTATGTATCTATATAGCTATCCATCTACACACGCTATATCCGGGCTGGCTGCCGTCTGTCGAATATATACTCCCCGTCAGCCTGTCCCCCTCCGTTACTCCTGTATCACCGTACAACCGCCGCCGCTCCTTGAAGATATACTTGATCGCGCGCGTTTGAGATGCACTTGGAGACGGAGATTGAGTGAACTCAGAGATGCACTTGGAGGCCGCGATCGAGCGAGTTTGAAGATGCACTTGGGGGCCATGATCATGCGAATATGCAAGCCGTGATCGAGCGAGTCTGGAGATGCACTTGGAGGCCATGATCGTGCGAACTTGCAGGCCGTGATCGAGTGAGTCTGGAGATAAACTTGGAGGCCGTTATCGAGCGAGTTTGGAGATACACTTGGAGGCCGTGATCGAGCAAGATTGAACGAGTACTTGGAGGCGGCCGCTGGATGGCGCGCCGGGACTCAATTCATCCGTTAGTTAACTCGCACCCATGGGAATGTGACAAGGTGACTTTTCCTTTGAAGCTCTTATGGAGAACTGGCTGGTGGGGGTCGATCGGTAGGGAGGTATGCCGGAAGCTGCAGCTACATTCAGGGGTCAACTCGAAATCGTGGGAATGAAGGGATGACAGACAATCTTAGGTGTATGCTGTACTCAGTGTTAACTCATGATGATGGCATGGAGAGATAGAGAGGGATGAATTAACTTTGTCTTCTGCGATGATGGTAGAGTTGTGGACGAGAAAGAGAGAGATGGGGGATGAAGATGCGCACGATATGGAGGATACGAGCGGCTATGAGAAACAATGACTACGACTTGCCTAATTGAGTTTAAAAGACCTCATATAGGTGTAATTACACGCCGGATTGGGACTCGTACCTGCCGTATTGGGGATGGTCAATTGACTCGCACACGAAATTCTCTTAAGTCCCAGTTTCTCATGATGATTTCCCCCATCTCCTCTGATCTCTCTCTTTCTTGTGCTCAACTCTACCATCACCTAAGAACACGAAGTTAAGTCATTCCTCTCTATCTCTCCATGCTATGATCATGACTTAACAGCGAGTACAGCATACATCAAGTACAGCATCATCCCAGGATCGACAGTCTCCCGCTCCCAGCCGGTTTCTCATCTCTCGGCGGATGTTGTTGTACTCAACTCTCTACCTTCCCACAATTACAAGTTAACCAATGAATAGAGTCTCAGCTGCCGTCACGCCTCCCTCCAAATCGACCGCTTCCAAGTACTCCTCCAATCTCGCTCGATCATGGCCTGCAAGTGCATCTCCAAACTGGCTCAATCACGGCCTCCCAGTGCATCTCTGAGTTCACGATCACGGCCTCAAAGTGCACCTTCTAACTCGCTCCATCACGGCCTCCAAGTGAATCTCTCAACTCGCTCGATCACGGCCTCCATGGACATCCTTAATGCGCGACGGCGGGTGTACAGAGATCCAGGTGTAACTGAGGTGGACTGAGCGACGGGGAGTACATATTCGGGCGACCCCGGGGTAGATAGACATCATCCAATTTTCATCTCATTTTCATCTCATCTGGATGCACGCAATTGCGTGGATTCTCACGGTTGGGTAGTATCATATCTTCTCACTTTCATCCTAGGCTCCTCTATCTAGAACGGTTCTTTGTCACGAATTCCGTCGTGGCCAGATTGACCGTATGTATATATATAGAGATACTTACATAATGCATGCCATATTATAAGGTAGCGAATCTTGTGTCTGTAACAAAGACGAATATGATATAAAAAATGCCCTGTGCTTATGGAACCCTAAGAACCACTGCTTTGAGAATACAGCACCAAGTCTCCCGCAGAGCTGCGCAGCGGTCTCAGCTGCTCCAAACTTTGACAATCCTAATAGTCAAATCTCGTAGCGTCCTGAATGCACCTCCATAACTGCAGGTGCTTTCAGGAGCATCTGAGAATGCTCTTGCACAGTCTGAGGAAGAAACGGCGAAACTGCGATTGGAGGGCGATGTGTAGCGCGACGCGTAGTATTGACGCCGGGCGCGGAGTAATCCGCCACCGGGGTGTCTCTGGTGGCTCTGACGGAGCGCGTCGACTCTGACGGAGCCATTCCGCCCCGACGGAAATGATTTTTGCTGATGCATGTTCTGATGGATGGCGAAGAACTTGATGACAAACGATACATATGATCCCAGGGCTGCCATTCTCTGCCATTCCACAGTGTAAATAGAATCGCCCCGAAGGCGCATGTCTAGAATCATTCCAGGCAATTGGCCGCTTTGAGCCTATATTCGTTGAAGCCCACCACGCATCGAAGATGATTTGCAAAGTAAGGTCGCTCAATTCAAGAATAAAGACACGTTCGTTTTTGGATGAGATAATAACCTGGAGCAAAGAGGTGTTCAAAGATTGTGAATCTGACGTGGTGGTAAAAATTAGAATGCTCGGTAATCCGACTCGAATGACTGCCGAAAGTAACGTTATAGTATAGCAAACTGCGGGTTCTTAAATACTGACTACAGCTACAAGCAAAAAAATCAGATCTGTAAGACATTGCATGCATATTTGTGAAGTTGTATACAAGGGCAGATTGCAAAGACTGACCGGGTAAAACCTGATTTAGGAACAGCACCATATAGTACATTGCTGTATAGCATTCTGAGCCTCCACAAAAATTGTTGATGCTCTGTGGGTGCTCAATTGTAGGAGGCAGATGCGATATCATCACTAGCATTTTGCCATTGAAGGCTGCCGATAAGTTTATTGTGGGTTATCTGCATTCCATTGCCGTTAGATTATCCAAGATGCAAGAGCAATAAATGTTGACGCTCCGTTGACGCTCATTTTGGGACATGGTTACGATCTGGTCGCAAGCTGTATTGACTAGTAAGGCGGCCGATAGTTCAATCATTGATCAAGTATGTCGCACCGCGCCTTGATTTTCCAAGATGCAAGGCCTAACATCGTTGAGACTCTGTTGATGCTCATTTGTAGACCATTGTGAAGATGTTGTTGAAAGCATTTTTGCCTAGAAAGGCGGTCGTTATTTCGATTATGGCTCAATCACGCCGCAGGGGCATCGAATTTTCCAAGATGCAAGGACAAAAGTCGTTGACGCTCCGTTGATGCTCATTTTTAGGACATAGTAGCGACATTGTCACAACCATTTTCGCCTAGCAAGGTGGCCGATAGTTCGATTATGGTCTAACGTCGCAGCGCAGCCCTTGCTTTTGCTATGATGTAAAGGCAAAAATCGTTGACGCTCCGTTGCCGCTAGTGTTAGCAACGGTTCCAACCTGCTAGAACAGTTCCGGGTTAGGGTTGGAACCTGAACCGAACCGTGGCAACGGTTTTACCACATGAAAAACCCGGACCGTTGGCATTTGGGCCGGTTTCCACCTCAAAACCCGGCTTTTGGAAGCCCAGATGTGTCGCTCCAATTAAGTGTTTGAGTTCTGATCGTATCATGACATGATGTATACGCAGATTGTGCAGTTTTAGCCGCTCTTTCGCCTCCCGCTTTCAGATTAGCGATCCGACCAATATTCGTTGAGTCGCTGTCGAAAACCCGCGAATTTCGGTGAAAATCTACGCTTATTTGACAGCCACTCAACGAATATCAGTTGGATCTCAATTCTGAAAGCGGGAGGTGAAAGATCGGCTTAAACTGCACAATCTACGTATACATCATGTCATGATACGATCAGAACTCAAATACTTAATTGGAGCCAAAAATGTAGGA
>Ga0307512_10001537_pt1 | contig 32383 bp, 40 predicted proteins | sample 14_EM_MG_FD_200267 | JGI IMG/M metagenome (GOLD analysis project Ga0307512, IMG submission 200267) | Populus trichocarpa ectomycorrhiza microbial communities from riparian zone in the Pacific Northwest, United States - 14_EM | ecosystem: Host-associated > Plants > Roots > Unclassified | place... | reverse complement strand
AAGATTTGTTTGCATGCTGGCAGGCCAGCAAGATACTGTATACCAAGGGTCTGCCTGATTATGGGATGCCCTGCCACCTACCACTGGCAGGCCACGTTTCAGATTTGTATCAGGCATGCAATGACACAAGCAGGTCATGTTGGTTTAACATGGGTGAGTCCATCTAGACTCTGTTGAATATCCTTCTCTTCCAGTAGTCTATTTGCATATTTCTGCAAGGGAAGACTTATTGAATCACCATTAGTCAATTTCATTGGTGACAAAAGCAAGGACAGACAGCAGTTTATCTTGATGGTTACTTCAGTCATTGAAAGAGAGGCCAGGACGACCCGTATAAATGATGAGCCTCTTTGAAAAAGTCCTCGATGCACTTAATTTTATCGAGACGTCAACGGAGGGAGCATGTGCTAGACTGCTAGTGGGCGATATGCACAGAAGGAAGGACACTGATCCTGGTGGAACATCTAGCGAAGATGGATAGGAAAGGACAAGACTTGCTGAGACGTGCGAAGCTAAGCCAACAAACTGTGTTAAGTGCACCCTGATAGAAAGGAAAAGCGAGATCGGCCAAAAGCGGCATCAAGTTCTCCCATCAACAAGCACTTCAGAAACCGGGAGGAAGTGGAAGAACATATTACGAATTCATGACATAGGATTTATGATGATGAACGTAACGAGCGGAAGAAGGGAAGAGTCGGGGATGTCGTGGCAGTGGCACTGGTAATAACTGTAATTGGATATCATTCCGATTTATTCATAACTGCGTGCTCGCTTTGACCATTTCATATTCGGATGACTACAGAGCATAAGGCTTAAGGGGCGCTTGATCGTCGTGTCCCGTTCCTCCCCGTAGTAGTGGCACTCACTGCTCCCAAGCCGCCATGTCCTCCACTGGCACAATCCCCCTTCCAAACCCCAGCTCCCCCACCAACACGTCCTCCTCAACCGCGGCGTCAACGTCCACCAGCGGAGCAAGCGTAGGCAACGGAACCGGCACCCCAGCCTCGGCGACGCTCCTGTTCGGCTTCCTCGTCATATTCGTCGCGCTCTTCGCAGCTTTCCTGCTCCTCGCCGTCCTCTGGCAGTACCAACGTCGTCGCCGCGATGCGGCTGCGTCCCAAATCACACTCGAGTTTGACGAGAGCAGGGGCACGTACAGGGGCATGCCGAAGATGTGGGAGGTGTGGATCCAGGACGAACCCACTGGGGGTCACTGGGAGTGGGAGAACATCAGGGTGAGTCTTGTCTTTACGCGCAAGATCCATCCTCCCCCCTACTTGTATAGTGCTGTGATGCAGTGCAGTACAGTGCTGTACATGTTTTTGCCAGCAGCTCGCTAAAATGGTCGGAGTTTAGCCCTTGTCACTCGACGTCGACAATACGTCATCATCCCCCATCATCGCACCAGCGAGCCAAAGCCAGAGCTTGCGCCCGCGTCGCACTTGGTCCCACAACCGTTTCCGTCGCAGGCCCATTCCGCCTCAACCGCCGCATCCGCCGCCTCCCGACGAAGCGCAGCAGCAGGCCGATGTCACGAGTGCTTCTGCACCCGTGCTTATCGGCGGTGTTCGAATGTCCTTCGTTATCGCGATGCCGCACGCAGACGCGCCAGCGAATCGGCGACGATCCGAAATTTCCCAGGTGTCGTGCGTGGGGGAGAACTGGCGGCACAGGGAGTTTGCCCTCGGGATCTATCACCCAGCTTTCCGGGAGGACTGCGCTACTTTGACTTGACTCGGACGGATCATTCTTTTCAGTTTATTTTTGTCTCACTGACGATAATGTTTCTCACGTCTCCACGTCCACGATTATGCCCCACGATGTGTTGTGTGTGTACTGTTATTAGCCCTTTCTGTTGGTCCTCAGATTCTTAATTCTTACTGGGGAATACTATAGCATCGAGTCTGTGCATATGTGTGCGCATATATGTACCGGAACCCTGCACCCATCCATGTTGCTATCGATAGACGGTATGCCCCAAACAGGAGAACCAACGAGTATTTACAGTAAAGGTGTCCTTTTCAGCGAATAGTGATCCTCTCTAGTCCACGGAACATCCATAACCCCAATTGCCAACTCTCCTCGGACAGGGCACTCCAACGACTCTTCACTAACCCTCTCGGCGCGATTTGGTGAAGGCATCTGAAGAAGGACTGCGACCTGCAAGCGGCCGCCTATGCCCTCAGGCTCGCGTACACCTTGTTTCTCGTCCTCCTTCTCCTTTTCGTCCTCGTCGTTCTCTTCTTCTTCCTCCTCCACACTGTCGTTGCCGATCCTCGTTGTGGGGTCCTTGACTGTACACTCGCCCTCGGGCACCTCCGTGAAAAGCATCGCAGAAAACGGCTATGAAGGGACCCAACGGCGGATCGTCGCACACGGGTCTCAGCCACCAAGAAGCAAAGCAAAGAACAGAGGAGGAAACGATGCTCACCACGGACTCTGCCCACTTCACAACGTCCGCGGTCCGCCTTACGACCCACGCCTCGAACACCACAGGCTTCTCCGGTTTACACCCACCAGCCGACCCGTCTCGCTCCTGCTGCTGCTGCCGCCGCCGCAGCGAGACAGTATGGTATCGTCTGCGCCCGAACCCGTTGTTGTAATACCAGATCTGTCGGCCCGTGAATCTCCTCCAAGCGCAGAGGGACACGACGCCGAGGGCGAACGCGCCGATGCTGATGAAGCCCACTATGAGCGGCGGGGACGCGCCGCCTTGTGTGAAGACCGATTGGTGCGCGAGCGGAGATGATGGCGATGAGCTACCCGCTGGTGCCGTGGTGGTGTCGATGTCTGGTAGATACGGTTGGAGAGTGGAAGTAGGCATGATGACGGACACGGTAGGGGCTTGTTACGGGGAGGCAGTACGCATACTGCGCAGTGTGTGCGCGTTGGGGGGGGCGGGGGGACTGGGGAAACCGACAAAGATCGGTCTGTGGAGTGAGTTAAAGAGAGCCACGCGAAGGGCAAATGCGTGATAAAGGGATTGACATTGATTGGCTCTCTTCAAGATCTTTACATGCCCTGGCGCGGCACACGCCCCACTTCTCACATCATTGTCTTGCACCCGCGTACGCCACCCAATAGACGACCTTCCCTTATGCAATCGAGGACGACACCTGACATAGTACAGCCCAAACTAGAGATGGTGATATTTATATACATTCCACTTACAACGCCCGTCGCTCCTGATTGGTGAGGACCTCCTACGCGGCCCGTCTTCTCATTCCCACGGGACACCGTAACGGTTTCCGTAGAAAGCCCTCCCTCGTCTCGAACTACAGATAAGCAAAGTTAACTACTGCGGAACAGCTCAGAAAGTTTATCGACGTACCGGCTCATCGGGATGTTCCAGGACGATCTCGTAGCGATAGAATATTGAGGAAATTATGATCAACAACTCCAGGACCGCAAGGTTCCGACCGACGCAAGCCCTGCCAAGGTATCATTAGTGTCAGGAACTACTACCTCGGTCAGGCATCACGTACCTCGGGCCGTACGAAAATGGATTAAACGTCCTTTGGATCGCGTCATTGTCCCGCTCAAACCACCTTTCGGGCCTGTAAACCGCGACATCGTCGCCCCATACCTCTCGGTCTCTGTGAATCGTATAGCTTGGCACACTCAAGACTGTCCCCTCCTTGAAAGAGTGACCTTGAATTGACATTCCTCCCTCGGGAACAATCCTTGGTAAGCCGATGCCCGAGGTGGAATGTAATCGAAGTGCCTCGTTGATGACAGCATTGAGGTAAGGAAGGTTCTTAACAACCTCGTAGGACGTCGCTGAACCATCCTCATTCTGCAATGCCTCATCCAACTCCTTCTGTAACTTCCTCTGGACATCGGGGTTGGCCGCGAGATAGTATGTGATGGCACAAGAGGAGCTACGCGTCACGTCAGAAGATGCTTTCACATGTTCCGAGCAGGAAAACGCACTTTGACGTGGTGTCGCTTCCCGCAATAAGCTGAGTGAGCGCCTCGGCAGTCAGTTCTTCCCTACCCATGGGATTACCATCTTCGTCCTTGCCTTGCTGCAGCTTACTCAAGACATCGGCTCGGTAAGCGGGTGATGCCAGGCGCTTTGCTACGGCGGCTACCGCAAGGCCAGCGAGATTCTTCACCGCAGCAGAACCCTTGCTATACCAAGGGATGTAGCGCTTGACGATTGGACGTATCCAAGGAGGAAGCACACCCATCGACGCCGAAAATTCTCCCCGGTCGTTGAGAATTTTGATGGCCGGGATAGAAACCGTCTCGCATTTGCTGGGATCCTGGCCGTAAACGGAGAGTCCCTGTTCATGGGATTTTGCGACCGGAGCGGAATCTTGAGCAGCTGCGATCATACCGAAAGGACTCCCGAAAGCGAGGTCGCCTTCAAACACGTTGTTAGTAATGACGATTATAGGAGACAGGTAGTAACTCACCAATGATGTCAAAAGCGAGATAGTTGAACCCTATCACATCGGGTTAACACGAAAATGGATTCGAGATGAACATTTTTGCGCACAGGGTAAGCAATCCAGCCAAACTCGCCCATCACGCCCTCTCCATCCACCTTCTCCGTCGTCCCCTGACAAACCCTTGACACCGCCAGCGCAGAGCCGGTCCCACTGTTGTATTAGCGACTGCACGTAATCTTTGACGTAGGGCTCAAACTCCAGGACGCTCTTCTGAGAAAAGATGTGGGAGATGATCTTGCGCTTGCGCGTGTGCGCCACACGTTCCCGGGTGTTGAACAGGCCGCGCGTGATGGAAACGAACGCATCGTAAAAGTTGGACTTTAGCGAGCCATTGCCGTGCGCGTAAATGATTTGGAGTGCTGTGGGGTCCGAGATGGATAAGTGGTTCGGGGCGATGCGGACGAACGTCCCTGGAGGAAAGGAGGGGAGAGTAAAAAGGGGTGGTGCGAATGTTAACCTGGGATCGAACCGCAGCAAGGGAATGACTTTGTCCAGCTCACCATACTTCTCATGCATCTGATGGACAACTTCTGAACGGTGGCCCTGCTGAGCGACGCGACCTAACCACACGTCGGAAAAATGGGCCACGCAAGGGCCAGGAAACGATCGAAGACCATGGGGGTCAACGAGCCAAGGAATGAAGTGTACTAGTACGATGATCACGGGGACGATGGCGACGAGGAGAGCGGGGTGAACATTGTGAAAGAAACGAAGGGGTTGATCTAAAAGGTCCATATCGACTGACTTTGGAGGTGGAGTGGGTACCAGTGATGGACAAAGGGTGGTAGTTTATCCAAGCGTGTAGATTTTATATGCCAACAGGGGCCTCGAAGGCCACCCGCGGATCTTGAACACGCTCTCGTGGATACTTTTAGTTTTAGACTCACACATGATCGTTTTGGGCGGCGTTTCAGTCTCAGTTGTCAATTCTGCGCTGGATCCGGGGGCATCGGAATGAAGTTGTTACCTTTGGTGAGACCACTTGTGGAGGGTAGAAAAAGTGAATTCGCTTCTGGAGAGCTAACGCAAATAGACGCTTCCCGGACGCGGACAGGTGGAAGCTCTCAGTCGCGCAAACGTATTTATTTGCGTCAGATACGGGGAAGGGACGTTCCGAGCCACGGTGCCATGCGCTTCTGATTGACGAATGTGGAAGGCATTCGTGGCATGCCTGGTCCGGTGTAAAAACACTCACGTTCATGCTGTCGTATCTTTTGCATCTCACCCCATGGGACCGATAGAAGTCGCTTTAGGCTGAGCATTTTTGCCACTGGACAATTGATGTTTGTCGTCAGATATCGGGACCCACGGGCCGTTCACCACTCGCTTCTTTGAGGGCGAGAATACGCCCAAACGTCCGGAAGGACCTTCAGTGATTACCCCATGATGTTCGATTCCCAATACTGGAGCAGCACGCGTTTAACGATGACGATCAGATCACGAAATGCATGAGGCAGTGCATGTTGAGAATTGAACTTTGTTGCCCCCCCTAAGCTCACACCGCCGAAAGCCATGCCTCCTGAGCATGACAGTTCGTCGTTCTATTCTCGCACAGACAGTACTGGTGTAAGGATACTGTACCGCCGCTGTGCATCCGCACCCTCACCCGAACGCAGTCCACACGCTCCGGCAACCCCCCTTTGAATTCTCAACTTGGCCCAATCCGAGATGATCGACGATTCGAACGGCAGTCCCTCGCCGCGCCTTATACGTATTGTGGTACTTCGTTTCTGTATCCATGTTGACGCCAGCAGCGTCTTAAGTTGTCCCTTTCCTGCTCTTTTCCGTCTTAGTCTCTCGATTACAGCACTGTACCTGCTCGACATTCAAAACTCGCGTCTAACCTCTTCATTCATGCACTGTGGATTTTACAATATATCCCATGGATTCATGCTAAATCTTGACATCTGATTGGCCAGCTGTCACTGATCAAGTTCCACAGTGCAACATCCCCGTTGTTCATTGGGTGCTCGGACTCGATGGCGGAGGACTATACTGAACTGTATTGACAGTTGTCAAGCGTGTGCCTCAGAACTTGGCGTGTCCAAGGTCTGTCGTAAGATTTGAATGTTTTCTATACTGGGTGTTCCTGGGAAATTGCCGACATGCAAATATGTATGAGAATGAACAAGCAAGAACACTGGGAGGTTCAAGAAGACCGAGAACACGAGAATGGAATTCCTGTAATAAACTACCAGGGCTTGAACGACGATGAGAGTGAGAACCATGTACGTGCAGTCCTTTCGAAGGATACGGTACAGTCCAATATGAACAACAAGGACGGGTGTGGGTCCCTGAGAGAAATTGACAGATCGGCGTGACAGGGTTACCCGGTATGGTAAAATACAAGTGAAAACCTGATCCCCGTTAATCGACCAGCGCTCATTTGCTTTACTTTTCGGGTCTTGTGCGGGATCACACTCTTACGCCCTCAGACCTCCTTCCTCTGGGGTCCTGCTCACTTCCTGCCTGTGCCCTAACTTCTGAATTGAGCTGCTGCCAGTTTATCACCAGGGAAACTCACGCCTTTGCCTTTGGTGCTATGACGCTCGGGGGCCGTGGCACGGACCGCACGGTGGAGTGCAACAGTTGGCGCTGTCAATGCACTGCCATACTGTACCATTATGGTGGGACACACTTCACATGCCTGGCCTGATCGCACTAGTTGAGAAACCCCTTGATAATACTTGGCAGTCTCCCCTTGAACCCCCTGGGTCTCCTTTCTTCCACTCCACTCCCTCCCATCGTCTTTCTCCCGAACCACGATGTTCTCCGCCGTCCTCCCACTCGTTTTCCACCTTGGTCTCGTCAGCGTCCACGCGCAGACCTACTCGACCACCTACAGCCCTTCCAGTCTTCCGCCAAAATCAGAAACAGGGCAGACAGGAACGAACCAGTGCGGAACCGGCTCCAACCAGACCTCACAATGTCAAAATGCCTACCGTGAGTGCCGGGCCGAACCGAACTGAAAGCGGGAAAAAGGTCGTTGAGATTGGCTCGGTGGTTGTTTTTACAGTTAATTCATTGAGCGACTGGTGCATCTACGCGCCTCCAGAACCTGGTCCCGATTCGCTCATCGGTAACACCGAGGTGCGTCAAGTCAGTCGCGTTTCCGAGAGGCGCGCGCAATTGACGGCCCATTTTCCAGCGGATTGAGGTTTCATGGTGCCTCAAGGCATGCCCCCCCCCCACTTGTTTTGCCACGCACGTTGCTCATTGATCGATGACAGCCTGGCTATGGAACACGTCTTATCCCCGATGGTACCATTACTGGCGCGCACTTTGTACAGACCCCAGACTACGTTCAAATCACTGGTACGTCCCCCCTTTTCCCTCCCAGGCTGTCATCCTCATCGAGCACCACTAACACCCTTCATCAAGGTATTGGCGACTTGACCAAAATAAATATCCCTGCTGGGGATGCCGGAGGAGAACTGGATCCTCATGGTGCGGATGGCAACGGTATGACACATTGTTAAGTATATTCCAAATTGTGTGTCGTTAACGCGTCGACCAGGTAATCCTATCGGAGGTCTTGTGTTCTCGTCCGCTTTTACGGGCGAGCTCCAACAGTTGCACGAGTGGACGGTACGCCGAGACAGGTTCATCTGTTTCATTGGTGCAGGATGGCTCATCTCTCGCTTTCTCACATGACAGAATTTCGTCGCTGCTAACCAGTTCTGCTTCCGTGGTTGCAAGGACTCGGCTCAGGCGCCTGCGCTCTGCAACCACATCTACGATGTGATGGGTTGTGCATGGAACATGCCCGGGAATTATGAAACCGGCTTTGACTCGTGTAACGGGACCACCGGGGAGGTGAGCCTCATACCCGAGTTCTTCTCATATTAGCACCTGATTGGCAATTTCCTGCGTAGCCTATGGGTGTATACAGTGGATCTACTTTCCACCAAGGTGAGGGGAACACGCCCCCACCTCACCCTGCGCCGGCGACATCAAGTTGCGTGACAACCTCGAGCATTGGTAACAGTGCCTCCCCGACCAATTCTTCATCTGTAGGTTTCCTACCATCCCCCATTCCTCTGGTTCCTCCCCAACTCCATCGTTTTCATCACTGATACCTTGTTTGCTCCGTTTCATAGACGGCTCCTACTGCCACGCCCACCCCCGCTGGTGCTGACAGGTCCTCTACTGCTACCAGCGCGGGCGCGTCACGTACATCAAGCCCGAATGCCGCTCTGGCCGTCCGTCTGCCGAACGGTGGCTTGGTTGTCAGCATTTTCGGTATCGCTCTCGGCGCATTTATTTTTTAGGACCCTCGTGGAACATTAGGACGATTTTTGGTTCATGCTCTCATTTCGGACAGCACACGCTCTCGTGACTGCACCTTTTTTTTTCTTACCCATAGCAATGCTCTGTGATCCGTGGACTATGTGGAGGACCTTGGAACGATTGATACACCTCAACCTAACGAATGATACCCGGGATGTTCTCACGGTGTTGTGCTGTGCGACATACCAGGCTACCATTAATATACTTCTATACGTGGATGGTAACGCGAGTAACATATGTTCTGTTCTGCTGGGAAAGCGTTGGATTCCGAGTCACCCATTGCAATTTGTAAGTAAACCCGAGAACACCGAGTGGGGAGGGTTGTACAGAACGAACACAAGGTTAGTGGTAGGTGTCAAAAAAACACAATGGTAGAACAAAACACCCGTTCAACCGACTCCCACGACGAGATGCCATGCGAACCCAGCCATTTTACATTTGCGTCGTCCAACATGGGTGTTAATTATTTTGATTGGCGTGGTCGTCATTGACGATTATTACAGTAATCATTATTGTTCATCCAAAGTCTATCCTTGTGCGTCCTGGGTGAGACTTCCCCACTTTTCGCATTTCCAGGCAACGTGCCATTATGGGCGCAAATTTAAAGGGACCACCTTCCGGCGGGTAAGTGGGGCCAGCGAATGATCAGAAGTCAAAGGCCCCATCGCATCGCCATGACAAAGTGCGCGGACCCTTTACTAATGTGTTTATTGCGTCGTCAGTGGGCGATCACTGTAAAAGGTTAATGACATCTGCTGTATGTATGCCGTGAAACATTCATTTATCAGAAAGTCCAGTGCGTGCAACGTCCGTCTGAAAATTGCTGACGCATATACGTTGCTTCGTAGTACTGAGGGCGGGAGTAAGTTTATCATAAGAGGTTTAATTCCCAACTTATATACAAATTCCAAACTGATGCTGACTGAGGTTTAAGGGCGGCTCGGCTGTCTACGGGCAGTTACGGAAAGGAACGAGCAAAGGCTTATGAATTGAAGGTGCTGTGCTATGGTAATGACATGGCGCTTTCTACGTAACACCGTAGAGGCCAGCCCAGCCAGAGCCTACAATTCAACGTGTCGCCAAATTACTTTGTCGTTCGCAGTTGCAAGATCGGCGCGGCGCTTGATGACAGAGCGCGTGATATAAAACGTCGGGTATTCCTCCTATCCGAAGAAGAGACTCGACAATCCGCGGACGCGGATGGAGCTGCTGACGACGTTCGCTGCTGGTAGGTATGTCATGGTCCAGATGAACACCGGGGTAAGATATATAATGCGACACTCTGTCATCGAGCCCAAAACGCAAGCACCTTAGTCATGTCCTCCCTGTTGTGGCTCAGGGGTTTGCGCTTCCCTCACGCCTCTGGCTGCTGCTCGAGCCTCAGACTCCTTCCTTCCGTTCCGTTATTTAAACCCCTCTTGCGATCCCACATCGGCCCACTCCGCATGTCTCGCGACGTCTCCCATCTATCTGATATATCCAGGATGACCACAGAATCCTCCGGCGCATTCAAGCGCGCCCCGTCGTCCTTCCGCAACTTCATACAGGCCGGGGGAGAATTTCCCCCTGAGAGAGGCACGTGGTGCTCCTGTACCCCTCTTATCTCGACGAGAGACTGAGACTGAGCATCGTTGTTTTGTTGATGCGTATATGCGATACAGATCGCTATCATCTTTATGTGTCCTACGCGTGCCGTAAGTCTGCAGGCTATCACTTCTTCTTCCCGTGATGTGCGCTGAGTACTACGCCACGCGCCGGTTTGCCTTCAGCTTGGGCATCTCGCACGCTCATCATGCGCAAGTTGAAAGGACTCGAGGATATTATCCGTGAGCACATAACTCCTTCCGTCTGTGTCCCCGCGTATTCGCCGCTGAGCCCGAGCCCGACCTCAAAAAACGCAAACTCGGACGCGCGTGGTCCTTCCTAGCCTTCACCGTCGTCTCTCCCCGCATGGGCACGGACGGCTGGCCGTTCGCCCCGGCGGACCAGTTCCCGGACGCGGACGCGGACCCGCTGTACGACTCGCGACACGTGAAGGACCTCTACCTGCGCGCGGAGCCGGCCTACTCCGGCCGCTTCACGGTGCCCGTGCTCTGGGACAAGAAGCGCAACACGATCGTAAACAACGAGTCGTCGGAGATCATTCGCATGCTCAACACGGAATTCAACGCGCTCATCCCGGACGATAAGGCCCAGCTCGATTTGTATCCCGCGCCGCTGCGCGCGGACATCGACGGGGTGAACGAGTGGGTCTATGATCGGATCAACAGTGCGTTTTTTTTAAGTTTCTGTCTCCTCACTCGCTCGTGGTCATTGGAAGTTGACTGGTTCCGTCGACATCGTCGTTGCAGATGGCGTTTACAAGGCTGGTTTCGCGAAGAGCCAAGAGGCGTATCAAGACGCTGTCGTGCCTCTCTTCGAAAATCTTGATCGTGTCGAGGCCATGTTAAAGGACAAGACCTACCTCGTCGGTGATCGACTGACTGAGGCCGACATCAGACTCTACGTGACCATTGTCAGCGATCGTTCACCTAACGCCCCTGGACGATTGGTTTGCTAATTTGTTCTAATTACCAGGTACGATTCGATCCCGTCTATGTCACCCATTTCAAGTGCAACATCCGAACCATTCGCAACGGCTATCCCAACATCCATCTGCACGTCTTTTTTGCCCACGACGTCTTCCGCGCTCTGTCTGCTCACTGATTCTCATCTTAATCTCCAGCTGGATGCGTAGGTTGTATTGGCAGAATGATGCCTTCAGGTCTACCACCAACTTTGACCACATCAAGACACACTACTTCTGGTCGCACCCGCACGTATGTTCGGGTCTCACTACGAGGAAAACAGTTGTAAAACTGATTGGATTCCTAGGTCAATCCATCCCGAGTTGTTCCCCTTGGCCCCGTTCCAAACATCGAGCCACTGTAAAACTGATTTGTCGGTCATGTGGAGCGATAAAGATCCATAAATACGTAGTCAAAAGCGCACGGATCGATTTTGCTAAGCTCAGCCGGAAATTGACCCTTGATTGCGTATGCCTTACATGCTGTCCAAAATGTACTTCGATTTGAAATCAAGTTGTGCGCATAACCCACCTGCATTGCGAAACAAATGGCGTGCAAGTATGACAGAAATCTTCGGCGCATGCGGAGTTGGAGAACATATGAAATGAATGCGTATGGCACAACCAGCTCCCCAAAGTTCTGAAGGCACCAACGGCTGAAGAATGAATGGTGCCCAGTGACGACATGTACAAACCACGAACCCAGTCATTTTGGGATTCACGAGTGCCAAAGGAAACGAAATGATCATTGTTGGAGTAAAGAAAGGATACTACACTACACATCAGTCAAGTGCCAGCCATGCCGATCATACCGACAAAGTCACGGATCTTTGCAATCTCGCTGGCGGTCAGGACACCTTTACTGGCCGCGAGGTAGTCCTCGAAAGCGATCGATGCATCCCCGCGATTGGGTAACTCGGACCTGGAACAAAGAGGAAAGAGGGAGTTCCGTCAGAATCGAAAAGATTTACGGGTAGCACAAACATGCGACGTGGCCAGTCGTGCGAACCTGAGGAAGGTGAGCAGTTTCTCCCAATACTCCGGCTGAGACACGGCCGTGTGGTACGTAGTTTGCGAGGTGGTGGCAGACTCGGTCAGAACGTCGGCAGAGAGCGTGAACCCTTCTCCATCGATGAGTTGGATATCCACGGGCTTTTCCAGAGGCGAGGACGGGGTCGGGGAGAGGACAACGGAGGGGATGCGGCTGTGACCCCGTTTCTTCCCCGGGCTCGGAGGAGGGGAGCCAGGTCCCGGGCTAAGCGACGCCGTCTCCAGAGGAGGCGCGACGAACAAGAGCGGCGCAGGCGACGATTCTCCCTGCTGGGGCTTGGCGGCGGACGCGGGGGCAGTGGGATCCCACTCGATGCCGGGTTTGACCATGAGGTTGATCGTGTCGCCGTCCTGCACGCTGTACTCTTTCAGCAGTTTGGCGTCCGCCAACGCTTTGCCCTTGAGCAGGAGCCGCTGTGCGTCGGCCGGGGGCGCGCATGACTGGGCGGCAATTTGGCCCTTGATGGTGGATATGGGATCGGTCGGGGAGACGGCTATCGTGGTCGAGAAGGGCGGCTTGAGGGATTTGAAAGTGATCTGGAGAGTGGTCGGCGCTAATCGGAAAGCAAAACCCACATACAGACAGAGAGAGACGGTCAGGGGAACCCGCGAAAATGCTAAAAGAGAGCGTGATTGAGATAGATGGGACTCACAGGACGACTGCGCACCATCCCTCTTCAACTCTGGAGGCGGGGGCACATCGAGCTGGAGATTGTCGGGTTGTTGGGAGATGAGCCGTTTGACTGTTTGGATCGATTGCACGCACCTGAACGACAGGGACCTTTTTCAGCGATTTTTCCGGCTGTTCTTGAAAATCATCGTCAAACGTGACTGGTTGAGAAGCGAGGATGTTGACGAACGCCTTGACGAACGTATGCTCTGCCTGACCTGACATGAACGATCGACGTGAAGGCGAACCTTTACGACAATCGAACTTGGCACCATTAACGCCCGTTTCCCGGCCCGGTTCTGGCCTCTACCTTCTTTTAATCCTTCTGCTTCACGTCTCCCATTCCCGACTTGAGCTTTTTTTATTATCATGGCTGTGAGTTAAATCCCCAAACACCTCCTACGATCGTCTTGTATTAATTGAGAGCTCCCCCTCTCCCCTCTAGTCAGGTTTCGGCTTTAACGGTGGTATGTGACGCTCGAAAACCCTCGAGTCGTGTGTGTTCTCAGTGGGCCGACAGGTCGATCGCGCTGCTTCGCATTTTGGCAGGAATTCTCCAAGGTATGTAATAACCTCTTCCTCCTCCCTTCCTTTCTTCAGAAGCGCTTGTTCTCACCTGGATATCTCATAAACCAGTGTTACGCCACGACGGACAACCCGAAGGAGTGCAGCCCACAAGCGGAAGACTACTTGGAGTGCCTACACCACACCAAAGAGGCATGTTGAGAGCGCCCTTGGCAATGTTTTCCCTCTTAATCACAGGGTTAATTTTCAGATTGCACGCGCGAAAGCCATCAAGGAGGAGTTTGTCAAGAAGACACAACACCAAGCTGCAGAGGGCAGAAAGATTGCGGATGTGCTGGCGGACGGTGTCATAACAGGGGTCGGTCTCATTCAACGAGACGGAGACACTAGTTCAAAGCAATGAAAGGCACAATAGATAGATTGACTGATTTGTGTGTGTAAAGACACGGTAAAGACGAGCTGCTGCAGCGTGCTCCAACGTCACATTGTCGATTACATAACGCAGACGGTGTTTGAGGAGTTTGATTCCGCCTTTCAATCTCGTCCGCCATGACTGCCAGAGGCATAGGATCGCGCAGCTCGCCAATAGTAATTGACGATGACGACGACAACGTTCAGCCCCCACCAATAGCCAAGGTAAACCTAAATTCACCGACATCGCCCACGGGGACTACACCACAAGAGCCAATTTACGTCGATAGCTCCGACTCTGCCATCGAGACGCGCAATCCCACCCCTGCTAGGCGAAGGTCTCACGATCAATTAAGAAACGGAATCGGCTATTCTATCCTCGTTCGTATGGGATACAAACCTGGATGTGGCCTTGGCGTGAATCTCGAAGGTATTCGTCTCCTTACCGCCATTCTCCTGGGTGGTTGATTTGGCTTTCAGGTGTGACCAGCCCCATCAAAGCTCGCATCCGGCCTCAAAGATTCCCCGCTGGCCTCGGTGCAAGTCATGTTGTGTCTTCTTCGAATGCGCCCCCCAGAAATACTCAGAATGCCGCTCCCACAACAAACACCAATCGATCAAGACCTGCCGTATATAGGCGGAATCAAGACCCCAGCTCCTTACCTGCAGATGCCACTACGACTCTTCCTAGAAGAGAGCATTCTTCAGATCAAGATAATTGCCTCGACCTTGTACCAGAGAAAACTTCTCATGATAGTCCCTCAGGTCCACCCTGTCCACCTGGCGTTGGTCCTAGGTCTGCAAATGGTTCTCAGCCAGCTTATGCTGGCGGAACGTACAATGTGAACATTGTGAAGATACCCTCTTCCTTCACAACGCAACATCGTCCGGACTCCTCGCCCTCACCCCACAATGCTTCCCCTCATGAAGCTGGAAGGACTCATCTCCTGGATAGTGGAGTGGCCCTTATCCCCACATACCTGGGCCCTCCTCTCTCACTTCCTCCACGCCCCCCACACCTTCCACTACCACCCGTCGATTCTAGCGCCAGCCCACCTGTCAATCCTCCCCTGATCGACGTGTATTATAACCCAACTCTACCCTTTCCGCCCCCTCAGGCGCCCCCAACCTTCACTATTCCTTACATAACAATGTTAAGGGGGAAGGCCGCATTTCTTGGGGACGACACCAAGACACCAGGAATGCGTGGGTCATTTCTCAAGGCAATCGAACCGCCCCCCAACCCGTCCTGTTCCGTCGTAATGGAGATTCTACCGCGAAAGTTTCGCACGGAGTCTTTCATTCTTGGCTGGCTTTCTCAATTTCCTTTCCAACCGCGCCGCTATGAGCTCGTGGAAGGAAAGGCCTTCTTCGAATTCGCGACTGGGAATGACGCGCTCCGCGCTTGGTATAGCCCCCGAATGGGTGACCTGGATGGGTTGCTTTCTGTCCGCCTCTTTTGGTATCGCATACTACCGCCACAACCCACGTTGGAAAACACGAACACTCCCCAGAAGATCAATGGAAAAGATACAATAGAGGATCCTTCACGACCACAACTACAACCTGTCTCAGATTCGTCCACACACGAATCGGGCCATGAAGGCCTCTTGGAACTTAAAGCAGATCGTTCCCAGCCACACATCCCCACGTATAAATCAGCCCCACCACCTCCCTCGCCCCCTTCCTCAACAATTAACGCTGAAAACCCCGGTGTGACGGTTAACCCGCAATCTAAGTACATTAACTCGAACCCTGACAACCAAACGGCGCAAGGCACCTCGCCGCCCAAGCACCTAGTTCGAACTCCTATTCCCGCACCCACCGCAACGATCGGTCCATTAGCCCCTCCTACACAACCCGGTGATCCCCCGGACTGCCAAATGGTTGCAGACTCTGCGATGACAGGAGCTATACCTCCTGGTGGGGTTTCGTCTTTCTTCCCGGGCACGACAGTCTCGCAAACTCTCATTTCTGCACCACTACCTGTTTCGTCCTCGACCTTAGCCCCATCCACCGCCTGCATTTCCGCTGCCGTCTTTCCCACCTTTTCCCCTGGCATTCTCGACTCGGCAGTCGCCTCAACACCTGTCGACCAGCAGGCACATCCTATCTCCGTAAATCAGGACCTCATGGAGACATCGAGTTTAGCCGCGGAGATATCTCGCCTTGAAACAGAGGTCGAACCGACCGAGTTTGAGAAGATTTACGGAACCCATCCTCAAACGGATAGTCTTATGGACATATCGGACTCTGGAACGCTTGCCAAAGAGCAAATGCTACGGGAAATGGTCCTTCAGAGTAGGAAAAGAAAGTTACTCCAAGCGTCTAGCAACCAGCAACCTACATCTGCTACGACACCAACTGCAACTTCTGGAAACGCTTTAGAGCAGCTTGCGGTGAATTTCATCGCCGACGCCATTGCTCGACCGCCCCCTCCCAAGCGCGTCAAAATTACACCATCGCCATCGGCTATGGCCGCTTGGAGAACGCGGCTTGAGCAACACATCAAATCGTCCAAGGCCCTCATGGCAAAGATACAATCGACCCAGTCCAAGAAGGAGAGGACCAAGCTCATGACGATTCTTCGGGAGAAAGACCGGTGCGTCTCTGGGCAGCACATACTGGATTTCGCATACCTCAAATGATTGAAATGATCCACACTCCCCCCCTTACAGCCTCCTAGAAAGCGAAAAAGTGGCCTTGTTCTCGTGTCCTGTGGGGGATGTCGCTGTGCCGGTTTCACCATGGCCCGACTCTCATCCAGACCAAGGAATCCTGGAACTCAGCGACACCGAGAATGAATGCTACGCTTCCGACGAGGACGACGACATGGAATAAAGGACAGGTAAGTGCGTTCGTGGTGCCCTTTTCCCTGACGTAGAAGGGCACACGAACAGATCCCCCACCCCACTATGAACGATGGGATCTTTCCTCGTTTTCTTTGGTTTAAACACACTCTTGCATTTTTCACGGACCTCCAACCACCGACCAACGACCAACCACGCGCCCCAGGTATTTGATCATCTTTTCGCTGTGTTATCGGTTTCGCGTCGCTCATCGCTCATTTCCTCATGCTTCAACACTTGCTTTTAGTTTGAAAATAACATTCTTTTGTTACTCTAGCCACTGTGGCACACGGCATAATACACACACAACTTATTTTCTCGTCGTGCCACTCCGCATACATGATTTATGCATACATACATACATATCAATCAATCATATTTTATCTTCCTAAAACGTCTGGTTCCATGCCTAGATGGCCAAAGCCACATGCTATGACGACGAAAAAAGGTACACAGGTGACTGGCGAGCTCCTTCGACCTGCTGCTGCGGGCGTGTATGTGACTTGTGTATCATGGACAATAATTCGGGGTTTTCAGATGACCTCGGTCATCTAAGCTCCTCTTCTTTAAAGCGGGATTTCAGATCGTCCGCGCCGTATCTAGTCCTTACAATGGATGTACTCCAATTATAGCGAGACTCGACACGGGACAACTAAACTACATACAAGATATCAAATGTTCAGATCGGACCAGATAAATGCGGCATCCAATGTACAAACACAAGCATGCAAGCGACACTTGGCGACACTTGCGAAGTACCCGCAACTACCTCACCAGAACCGCCCAAATACGCTGCCCCGGCCAGAAACGGCATTGGCGGCGGTGCCCAACAGGAGCCCGACGCCCTCCTGGATCGCGTGGCTCACGGGCCGCATCGGCGTCGCATCCCACACGTGCGGACACGGCTGTGGGAGCGGGTCCGGATTCAAGCGCGGTCGCTCGAGGTCCCGCTCGTAGATGGACGGCTTGTGAGTGCCGTCAGACGATGGATGCGGGGATGTGAGCTGCTGCTGCTCGAATGCGCGGCGCGCTGTGCGTAGACGGAGTAGGACCTGCGTGTTTTTTGTTTTTTTACGTTATTTTAACATATTTATCAAGGGATTCATGAGAGATGCGGAGGCTCACCTGCTCGTATAACTCAATTTCGCCGTCTAGGTGTTCCTTTGCGAGCGTGGCAAAGTCCTCCACTTTTTGCGTGTGGTAGATGTCCATTTCGGCCATCGTTGTATTCAGGACGGTCTCGCATCGCGAAGCGACTTCTTCGTCGGGCTATATTGACGGAGAGCCCCAGGTGAGCGGTCATCATTTGCCAAAAAAATGGGTAAAGTCAATAGAGGGGGACGTGCCGTTGATCCTTCCACCGCTTCTGTATACCGCGATAATGCGTTTCGATGGGTATCTATGACGGGCTGCGAGGTGTGAACAGGTGAAGTCAGCGCGAAGAGTAAAAGGGCGATGCTTACTGCATATAGCTGAGAAGGGTGAGCAACGCTCTTCAAGGCCTCATGCGTATTCAGCTGCGTTCTCCGCGCCTGAGAGGGCCATCGGTATCTCTCAAAAAGACGTGAGATAAGTGCCACGAACATGGTCATCATACAGATCAGCGACGCTCTGCAGAATCTCACTTGTCTTCTGCAGTGTCCCAGTGAGCTTTAGGCAATCTAAAGGGGTATGTAGCATGCTAAAACGAGTTCTGAGAGAGGGCACACCTTCACAGCCCTCGCGCCAACACCACGCTCCTTGCTCATTTACATAACCCTTCGCTTTCTTGGGTTCCTCGCTCTCATCAGGTTCCTCTTGATCAGACTGGAAAAATAAGTCTTCTTCCCGGGTAGTCACGCCAGCGCTGGGTAATGTGGCGATCGGTTTGGTGGTGATAAGTGAAAGTAAAGAGTACGAGAGAAGACGTTCTGCCTTTGATACCTCTGCATTTCGACATAAGATCAGGTCTCCAAGTTGATGGCTGCCTCTCACCTACCCGGGCTTGCCGGAACTGAGAAAAAACATTGCGGAGACCCTGTACTCCACTGTCAACAGCCTTTGTGTGAACATCAAACCTGTTGACAGCATCGGTGGCTTCTTCAGCATCAAAATTAAAGTCGGGGTGAAGCACGTTAAGATAAAACGAAGGCCCAGCAGGTAGAAGACCCAGGTGCTGTGGGAGCTGGCGTTTCCACTCCTTCAATTCCAAGCACAGTTAACAGAGTGGAATATATCAGGGACGAGACCATGCTCACCTGCTCACTCTCACAACTCAAGAAGAAGGTCAAAATCTCCGCGTATCGCGCGACAGGATGTCTTACGATCTTCGCGAGGTATCTCTCAAGGTCACCGCGACGCGCCTCCACAAACTCATCACTGAAACGACCCGAGTAATTCTTCTCAGGGAGCGGAGGAAGGGCGATCCCAGGAAGGCGGCGCGTTAGGGCGGTGTGCAACACGGCAAAATGAGAAAATCGACGATGGACGGTGATGCGCGAGGTGTTGGGGGACGAATTGACAGAGTCGGCCGACTCGGCGTCTGACGGGTCGGAGGTTGGCACGTGGAAGAGTGAGGAGACGCTATAGACGATGTATGCGCCAGAAAGTGTCGAGGTACGCCTCGAGGGTGAGTGGACCAGGACCCGGAACGGTGGAACCTTCTGCCTCCAGGATGGACCCGCATCGACGAAGTGCTTGTCCGCTTCGTTTGGGAGCGTCGCATCCGTTTCTCCGGAACGACTAATACGATCCGTCCGAGGAGCTTGCTCCTCGTCGTCGCTGGCCTCAAACACGTGTTTAATCGACGGTGGGGGGACATCCGGCTTGGCCGTACTAGCGCCGTTCAGCACGTAAGCCTCCGCACCGCTAGTGACGAAGTTGGAGAATCGATTGAGGCTCTTCCCCCCGAAGAGGCCTTGACGGAGGCTGGGGAGAGCGGCCATCATGCGCTCACCAGTGGTCTGTGCCACGATGGGACTCGCTGGAGGGGGTGATGAAGACATGTAGGCTGTCGAGCCACGTGGTGTCAGCGAGGTAGTCGAAGTATCGCGTCTGGTTTCCGTGAGATGACGTGCGTGCAGCGTGTTGCCTGCTTCGGGAGCGGAGATGAAGTCGACAGTGAACTATGCCAGTGGGAGGGTCAAGAAGGGCATCAACAAATAGAAAGCAAGAAAGAGGTATTCACGGTATAATACGAGCGAGGAAGGAGCCCCACGCGCCCCCGACGGGCCTTTACGAGACTCCATCCGTCGCCGACTTGCTCGCGAATGACGGTGATTTCATCGCCCGCTTTCACATCCAGTTCCCTGAATTCAGCTTTGCCTGCGAACGCGAACAACACTCTCGCCTCGCGCCGGTAGATGTCCTCCTCCTCGAAATGATCATGCTCCTCGCTTGCGTCATCATCTGAAAGGGAAAGAGAAGCAGAACGTGACCGCGAGCTGTCCGAGTCCAAGTGCTCCGTCCACACGCTGGAGGTGTTGATACCGGCGTCAAAATCGAGCAAAGCTGGGCCAGGCACGTCACGCTTTGACTGAGCTGTTTGGCCTTGAGCCCATGCGAACGAAAGGAACCCTCTTGTCGCGGCAGGCGGCGTCAAAGGGCTTGGAGGTTTGGAGTTTGATGGGTGTTGCATTGTGATCGACGTTTGATATTTGGCGAATGACAACAAAGTGTCCTGTGGGAGGGAGAGCAGCTAGCTCACTCAACGACTACAAATACACTTATACTTTGTGCAAGAGACACCTTTGTGAATATTTGACTCTAGACTCCGGAAATGGCTTGTGCTGCTCCCGCTCTGCACGTGCCACATCCACGTATTGGGGGTTGCTGGTGCCAGCACAACTCCGAATCAACATCAACAGGGCACCAAGGTTGAGCCCCCTACTTTCATGACCAACGATCATGGTAAGTGGCAAAAATTCCTCTTTATCAACGCTCGAAACGATTTATCCAAGGTCCAGATTCCACGTCCCCCCAAAGCGTGCTCCAGCCTGTCACCTTACCGTCTGGTCGCGTCATATCGAACGGCCTTGTAAAAGCCGCGATGTATGAGCACATGGCGTCCCTTTTCGGTGGCTTGCCGAACGCACAACATTTCGCGCTCTACAATCTCTGGTCGCGGGGTGGCTGGGGAATGATCATCACGGGAAATGTCCAGGTGTCGGGTGATCACCTTACTCTAGGGAGGGATATGGTCATCCCCGAGAAGATCACCCCGGGCACCCTACGTTCCTATCAAGCGCTCACCCTCGTCATGCGTACAGGCCCTAAGCCGAAGGATCGTGCACTTATCATCATGCAACTATCGCATGCAGGGCGACAGTCCCCCATCGTACTTGGCGGCCGTTCACCTTTTGTTCCGCCCCTCGCACCAAGCGCCCTTGGACTCGGACGCAGCACCCCTGGAGGTTGGTTCTCCAGGTTGACGTATCGAATTGGATTCCCGACTCCCCGCGCCATGACTCTACAAGACATTGATCATGTCGTGAACCGCTTTGTGCTCGGCGCAAAGTTGGCGCGTGATGCGAACTTCGACGGGATTGAGCTGCATGCATCACACGGGTGTAAGTCGTTGTCGATCTCTTTGTTTGCGAGCAGGACGTCGATGATTTTGTAGACCTACTTGCCCAGTTCATCTCTCCCAAGGTGAGGGTCCCCATCGCTTGCGAAATGGGGTTTCTATTTACGTATATCTCAGAGCAACGTTCGAGACGATGCCTACAGCGCTATCCATGCTCCGTTGCACCTGCTTCAGCGGATTGTGACTGCTATCCGCGAGGTGTTACCTAGGCCCTTTGTCTTGGGGGTCAAACTCAGCTCGTCAGACTATGCCGGTGCAGGTTCTGTTCAGAACCCACAAGCTGAAGAGGAAGTGGAGGACAGGGCAGTTGCTCATGTCGTGGATGTTGCTAGCTGGGACATGGTAGACTTTATTGAGATCAGTGGAGGAGACTACGAAAATCCGGGTACGACCTCTTTTCGACTTCATTCACTCGTCGCACATTAAGGTTTATGTCTAGGGTTCCTTGCCACGGGTGGTCGCCAAGCCTTCTACGCTCGCTTTGCGCGCAAAGCACGATCTGCCATCCACTCTCTGACGTCCCTTCCGCAGAACCGACGTCCGTTGGTGCTACTCACGGGTGGAATGCGATCTCCTACGACTTTCCAAGAAGCACTCTCTCAAGGACACGCAGACCTCGTCGGCGTCGGCCGAGGCAGCGTGCTCGCTCCCGACTTACCGCTACGTCTCAGCAAGCTTCACTCACGCGGACGAACAGGAACCCCAGACCCGAATAGCGACAGCGCAGACAATACGCACCGAGATTTTCCATTACGAGAACCATCGTTGTCCTACGCGGACACACCATTGAACCGCCTAGCGGCGTCCGTCCTTCGTTTGCTCGGTATCCTTCCTCTTCCAGGTCTGATAGGAGCTGGTGCCGCTACGGCCTGGTACGCAGTGACGATGAAGAGAATCTCCAGCGGCCGGACGATCGACTATCAGATGGGCCTCATTCATGCAGTCCTTATGTTGTGGCTTCCAGAGCTTCAAGCATTGGCAATTCTGTTCACCTGTTTCTGCGTAGCTTGCTTCACATCCGTCTACCTGTATTCTCTCTTTCGGGGATGATAGTATCCTATGAAGCACCAATGTTCCTAACTTGATAACAGGATACATCTTGTAGCACTTAGCTCTGGGCCGTACGCGTATCAGAAGCGACGTAGATGCCGTCCCGTTGACGGTGCATATCACAATTGTCATGTATTCCCAGACCAATAATATTCATATCACTTCACAAGACTATCCGAAAAACCGAGATTTCCCCAACCCGTCCAGCTAGGATCACAGACCCGGAAGTGAGCCGTCTTGTCTATCCCCTTTAACTCGGCCATCTCTTCCTCAGTCAGGTCAACAACTTTGAAGTTTGCTGATGGCACATGGATATGAGGGTTCTGGGATGATCCTAAATACGCCAGAAAATAGACTCACAGATGATACGCTCGCTAGTGACGGACTTCGGAATGACTTTTCACAAAACAAGTATGAATCAGCGGATGAGCATATACTTGGTGCTTGAAAACCCTCCTTACCGTTCACGTTGGGCGTATTAACCTGGAACGAAATGAGTACGTTGGCTGGTTCGATTTTGTACTTCTCGGCGAGGCGGACGACGACGTCATTCTTCAGTAGGGGAGATTCATCCGAGCCAAGTGGGGAGTAGGCCGTGACGACAATGCCAGCCTTGTCGCACGCGGCAAGAACCTCTGTTTCAAGACACGCCCTAACAAGCCAGGAGAGCATGAGTTTCGCTGAATGGGAGCGGTTTCAAGAATGGTACGGACGGATGACGCTCAACCTGGTTCACAGCGGGGACTATTACGTTGTCGAGCTTGAGTAAGTCCTCGAGGTAAGCCGCCGAGACGTTGGAGACACCTGTTGGGGAGCAGCTATTGAGCTCTGAAGCTACGTTGTCAACCGAGATTGCAAACCGATTGCTCTGATTTTTTCAGGGTGTTCGTGATAGACCTTCTCTATAGCCCTCCAAGTGTCGAGCCAGTTCAAAGACTTGTCTGCCTTCCAGTCGTTGGTCATGGGGGCGGGCCAGTGTAGCAAGTCTATGCAACAGGTCAGAGGCAGGTCTTGCGGTCGTGTGGAGATAATTACGCACAGAGATCGACGTAATCTGTCCCGAGCAACTCCAGAGATTTGTTTAAGGCACCGGGGACGTCCTTATGGTCGTTGTTATTAAGCTTGGTAGTCAGGAATATCTCGGATCGCGGAACGCCAGAGGCCTTGATGCCATTCCCGACTCCCTTCTCGTTGTCTAATCAAATTGTGATGGGTGTGCGAAAGCGAGCATCGAATGATCCACTGAGGGCACTCACCATACCCAGTAGCCGTGTCGATGTGTCTGTAGCCATTCCTGAGTGCGGTCTCGACGGCCTTCTCGACCTTGTCTAGTGGGGACTTCCAGGTTCCTAGAGGGTTTAAGTGAAAAGGAGATCAGCTGGTCGCCTCGCACTCGGGGGTGTATTTAGGTGACAAGCAATATGTACCAAGACCGATGAGGGGCATGATGGCCCCAGTGTTCAGCCTTGTGACTTTCTGAATCGGCATTTTCTCTTTCGATGAGGTACTATGAAAGTAGAGATCGCAAGGAGATCAGGCCTCGATCACGAGAGGATGAGATACAGCAGGCCGCATTCATCACTGATGATTATCTTTCCGCCGGATATCGAAAAAGTCACGTTATCGTGTCTGTGAAAAAGAGCTGCGACGCCTCTCAACGCGACTGATGTCTTCCTCCAAGAGACCTAGACGGCCGCCGTCCCCGGGCGAAGATATGGAGAGCATATTCGCCATGTCATCTATGGATCCAGAGTGGGACACCAGTACTATATAACACTCTCCCGGTCGACCTCACTGATCAGTTTCACAGCCTTCTCACCCTCTTCACCAATCAAATGAAACGTGAGATATGGCCCGTCTCAGATCATTCACGATCCCATCGAATATTCTTTAGTCTCCTTGGAGAAAAAGAATAAAGCCAAAAATACGAAAATAATTCGAGCAGCAAGAAGCCAGCTCGAAAAGCTCGTACGCAGTCTCGCCCATTTTTTCGCGGGTCAATCTGTTAATCGCCCACAGCTCTCGACACGCTCGCGGCTATTGGAAGAGGCGCGGAGTGAACTGTACGTTGCATGTACCTTCACTATGCGTATATGCCAATTGAAAATCGGGATTTCTGGTTTGTAGGGCGAGACTCACACATGATTACTCGACAAGTTATGCACAAGAATTGGATGAGATCCGTGCTGTCCGAATGGCCATGGTCCAACGACAGGAGGCTCTGTCGGTCCGTCGAGCCCCTCCAATCTCTAATTCTTGTATTGTTGGCTTTGCCATGCCGGCATCAGTCTCCTGGACCGCTCACTTGTGCCTTCTACTTAGAAGTCATCAGGTTATGCTCACTTTCAGGCTTCAGGAACTTCTTGCTAGCGAGGAAAAAAATATGGTGCACAAGCCGGAGCTTGATCGCGAGAGAGACTCGGTGATGCACTTGTCTGCGGCGAAGGCTGACTGTGAAGGTATCATGACTTCTTTCATCTTCTGCCCTCTTCCGCTAGTGACCACCCAAATCCAAAGATCAAGCTCGGATCATAGCATCGCTTGGCTAGAACACACCACCTTTTTCTTCCTGCCCGGAGCACCTCATTTTGGCCCAATGATCTGTCCAAGCATCCATTCACGATCTTTCGTCTCTCCCCTAGCTGCTCGGATCCTTCTGGACAGTGACACCAACAGCTTCGCTTTCCAGTATCCGACCCTCTCAGGAAAACGTTCGAGAAGTTGTACGCATATATGTTGTATTCATCACTATTTCGTTGCAATTCTACCTGTTTCCTTCTATTTCTCCATGTAGCCGGTTACTGCCGCTCCATCGGACGTGCCCATTCTTCCTCATCCACGAAACTTAGGTAATAAATGATAGAATCAACCCATTCTTCTCCATTCCCATCCGCGCGTCGCAATCGACCCGCGCGTGGGATGAGACCCGCACGAGTGAAGCCCAACGAGTCCCAGATTCTACCGAGCAGTCTCGTTTGAACAACGTCGATTGTCCCACAGAGTAGCGTGCGCGTACCTCAAACTCCCTGTATTGTTTGCATACACCAGATTGAAGACGCTCGCTTTGTATCCGAGCAAGGGGCCATAATGCAAGTACGACTTGCCCAGTGTCATCCCATACCCGAACTGCCTGTGAGGAGGGGGTATCATAAAACCTGCATTACAGATCTTCCCTCTCCTTTATCAGCATCACTGCCAACGATTTCTCTCCGAGCGAAAACCGCCATCATCCGATGGCGGTTATGTTGTACAAGTGTATGGTGATTTGTAGAAGAAATTCACTCACATGGGAAGATCGTCCAGGGTAATTTGGCTTGACGTAGTAAAACCCGACGAGCGCCTCCTCCCAACTCCGTCCACCACGTGAAGCCTCCACGTCCAGATCGCCGCCGCCGTCGCCAACGATGTCGGCCGCGTCATCCATCATCCCAATGGCGACGAACACGTCCGCCACCCAAAAGTACGCCTCGAAGGCAGCACGCGTATAAGCATATGCATGCGTGTCCGCCTTTGCGTCCGAGTCGCCGCTGCCCACCCCGACGCTAGCTGCAGCTGCCGCTGCTGTGGCATGCGCCTCCTGAGGATACGTCCGACCCGCCTCTACTTCGGCCGCGAAGATGCGGTGGGTGTATTCGAAGAGACCAGGGAGCGCGCGAGCGCTGTCCAGCCTCAGGTGGTGCAGCACCAGGTGGCGGAAGGGCGTGGCGGGTTTACCTAGAGATGGTGGTGGCAGGTCCAAACTGGTTGAAGGTAGGAGGTCGACTGGTCCGCTGGTGACTGCAATAGTGCCATAGGCCGACATCGCATTCGGGGTGTTCGGGTCTTTGTGCTGTCTCTAATTTCCGATACTGTAATAAGTATTTTTGGATGACTCGATGCAATAAATTCCAGCTTGATTCGTAACAAAGAAGACCAGGCAATATATACTGTGGCACGTCCCCAGACGACAAATAATGAGGCTATTCTATGCAGCCGCCCTACGCCGTACATTCGGGCCGGCAGCACACACAATGCGGTGATTGAACCTGGCTGGGCAAAACATCTATTAACCCACCATCTCAGTCACGAATAAGAATACCATGATGCATGTGTAAAAGTTAGCAACACCAAGTCGTGGGTAACTAATATGCAGATAATCGGGAAAATACGTATACAGCGCTCAGGTATGGACAAATCAGTAACAAAGGTGGTTGCCATCCCCGCTCAGCGGATAGCTTTGGGCAAAGGTAAGAAGCTATGCAGCGATGGGTGTGCGTTTAGAATTGGCCTTTTTGGGGGCCGCCTCCTCCGCTTTCTTGACTGCTTGGATTGTACGATTCTTTTCATCCTCGATTTCTTGCGCCTTTGCCCCTAGTGCTTTGCTCTGACTGGGCTTGTTGAAAATGACGGTCTTGTGCGGGCTCGGTGCGCCCATTGACCCTGTTTGTGGCGCTGGAACGCTTACTATTGGTGTGGTAGTTGAAAGCCCCCGGTGGAACGTTGTCGGCAGTACGCGCCCCTCCGGGTGTTGATACTGGCATGTGGCGCGAGTGCAGGCTGCACCGAATCGACAAGGCGTTGCTTGAGCTTGCGGCCGAGAACCTCCGAGCTTCCGCGATGGGGGATGCTGGAAGGCACAGTCCCAACGGGTGCAGCCAGCACCATAGCGGCACTGTGTATTGTTTTGGGGGGTCGGTGCTGGCACTGACGGTGTCGCAGGAGTACTCGGCTGGTGCTCAGCTATATAAAAAGTCAGAAAGGAAAAGCGAATTACCCACAAGCACATACCTAGAGCGGGGTTTACTGCTGCAGGGCTGATGTGTCCTTTAATGCAGTCTTTGTCCTTGCAGTCCTTTCCTTTCTCACATGGTTCGTTGCTAAGTACCACACCGCTCTCTGGCGTCGCAACTGGCGACGGATGTGACCATCTACATTGCGGATTTGTGCATTTTAGCGCGAATTTGCAAAGTGTGGGTGATTGAGGACGCTCGGGTACCGCAAAATTGGGTCGTGGAGGCTGGGGGGGAGTAGGGGTGGGTGCAATGGTAGGGGTGGGATTTATGGCAGGGGCCTCTGCTGGCTGAGTAGGAGAGCGCTGCTCTTCCGACGCCGACGAGATGGGTTCTAGGGCACGTAAATGAGAAGAAGCGCCACCATGATAATGTTTACTATACTCACCCCTTCCAGGGCCACGACCTCGGTTTGGGCCACCACCAATTGGAGGGCCATTATATCCTCCAGGGCCACCGTACATCCCAGTATCCTGAGCGCCAGGTTGCATCGGGTACCCGCCAAACTGTCCAGGATTCATCATACCCAAACTTGTTGCCATTTGGGCCATCATCGCCATCTGATTCATCATCATCTCTTGTAGTAAAAGAGGGTTCGGGCCCATCTGCGCCGCCATAGCATTCATATCCATTCCATTCATTCCAGGTGGGACAAAACCCGCAGCCATTGCGGTTTGAATGTCCATATCCCCAAGCCCAGGAATGTTATTCTGCATAGCATCTGGCCGAGGGAACCCATTTCCCGTGGAGCGTGGCCCGACACGCTCCAAGAGACTTCGTGGTCCAGGGGGGCCGCCTTGTCTTGCATCGCGCATGGCTCGCGGCCCAGAGGGAAGGTCCGTCCGTCGACTCTTATTGGATGTCGTTCCGGTCGGTGAAGGAGAACGTGCGGATGCAGTTCGCTTCTGAGCGGTGGGAGACGGATTGGGAAGGGCTTGGGATATGGCCTGCTGGTATAGAGGTGCATTGCCTCTGGGCCCACTGGGAGGGTTGCGGCGAGCATCCGAGACGACTTCCCGCGCTGAGGCGACAGGTAATGATGGTTGAGAATCAGTGGCTTGGGTCTGTGATTGGGAACCCAGCTCTGACTCGGGTGCGCCTTTGGCAGCCTCCGTGAATAGCCAGTCTATGAAACCCCTTTCTGGAAGGGACGTCAACAATGAATACGACAACATAGAGCTGGACAACGCACCTACAACAGATCCAATGACTTGAAAGGGAAAGGAGTGAGTAGCAGACAGAGGGGAGTGTAGCATATAACGTACGATCTTCCAACTCTGAGGATATCTGGTCTGGAAACGATACATCAACATCAAAGCTTTCTTGAGTTGGATAGAAACTGACCTCGAGTCTTGTTGTTGATGATCATAATAGTAATGTATTCGGCCATAACTGGGTCTGTTACACGTTCAGCGGTTTTCAAGAATTCGAAGGTAACGAGAAACACACCTGGCTCCGAACTGTACCCGCGTTTAATCAGCTCATCCTGAATGGCGCTCTGGAAGGGAAATTGAGTTAATACGGTCGAGATGGATCGTAAAAGAAGTGAATATACCTCAAGTGCCTTTGCCCGTTCTGTGCTGATGGCGAGACCAAACGGCATGGTGGTTGAGGTCAACGATGAAGGTGAGTCCCGTGCCGCGGGTCACAAATCGTTCGCAGTTTGCCAACCCAGTTACGTAATCTTACTCACCCCCAATGTCAAGGGAGCTTCGAGAAAGGCGAAACAAATGGTCGTCTATGCGAGATTATGTTATGACACATTCAACTCGGTACCCTCCTACATGATCAGATTGATGACTCGTCATCATTTTGTTGTTTCTTTCTTTCCGAGTCATCCCTTGGAATTTTCTCATGGTCGTTGGATTGTGCTGTGTACTGGGGCGATGTCGTGTCTGTTCTGTTCTTAGTCACTAGGAAATCAACAGTGGTGGGTGAGCATCTTTTCATCGCCACAGCTAACTTACACCCTTTGAGCTAGCGTATGGCTATGATGGAAGAACAGTAATTTTGTCGCCAGACTTTCACCCCCTCTCAAACCTTCTTTTGATTGTAATCCTTATGCGTCAGCCCAAGCTGGACTCTGAGGTCATGGTGGAACCCTTGGGCATGGCACAACTTGAACATAGTGGTCGAAAACGCGACTTTGACAGCATTCTTCCAACTATGACGCCATGTCAATGTCCCTGGACAACGCCCACGACGATTTCATGGCTTGCATGACCAATCTCGGCAATTGCTGCTAGCAAAAATTTGAGGTGAGTGTTGTTGACAACGGCATTAGCTTTTCGTGCAAAGATAGTTTAGTACGGGTTTCTGAAACGGTATATTTGATTTGGAGGCCGTCTTAGGTTACAGCCCTTCCGGGATTTGGGAGCATGAGAAGACACCCGAAGCCATCACTCTAATGGGTATGTTCACAGGTCATGAAATGTTACATAGCATTTGCTCCCATATGGGACCATGCTATCTCACCGTCTCAGGTTGCGATCAACGTCATGCATGTGGAAATGCGTTCTTTTGACGAATATAAAAGACCGGGACTCATGTTATTCTTTACTCCCACTGTAACGTCCATGTTCTGCACCTGCGCCAGATTCAGAGATTTTCGGGAGATACGTGGGCCCGACTCATCTCTTCAAGGGATAGATGCCAACTTCTCTCATGTGCGACCTCGGCGCAATTTGTGGCACACTCTTCTCACGACCATCGATTACGGACAATCAGGTGATGCGTCATGGCGTGTTTGCATCCTCCGGTATCGAATTCTAAAGATAGTTCCTTGTCAGGGCCCACCATGCCACCACGCCAGTTTCGAAGTAGCCGCCGTAGGTCCGCGCCGAGAACAGCAAGGCTCCTAGGGAGAACGATTCGCATCAGATCAGAGGTTAAACGTATCAAGGGAGAGGCAAATATTCAAATCGGTCCGTATGCCTCATATCTCTGGTCATCCCAGGCATAGATTTCCTACCCGGCCGTATTTCTCACATGCTGTTTGAGTTGGAAGCAGAACCACCCCCCCGCTGGTTCTGCTTGCTCATGTAATCACACCCGATGGCTGACCGCCCGTTGCGGAAGCGGAGTGAAAATTCCTCCGATCCGTACGACAGTACGACAGTCCAGTTCTTACTCCTAGTACTGCCAGTGAACTACTTGGCCCCAAATCCCACCCTTTGATAGAGGATTTTTACACAGAATGCCACCTACGGGGACAAATCCGATTATCCACAATTCTTGGCAGTCGTACTGTACTTAATTTGTATAGGACAGGTCGGATCTCCGGAGTGGTCTTTCTTTACCCGGCTGCCTCAATATTACTGTTAATCACAGATCTGTACGTAGATAATTCGTACCATGCGACACTCTCGATTGATCGTTTAAAGTTTATACCCAGTTATGGAAACCACCTTTCAACCAACGACAGTCCCGTGTCTAGCAAATTGCTGCATTAAGCTTTACACTACCTTTTCGACTTGGGCCCGGATTCGGACTTGAAACTGTGACCTGTACAGCATTGATATGTCTGAATAGGGTCAGGCCAATAACGAATCTGGGGTTCACTGTGCCATCTTACGAAAACCAAGTCAATTCAGTTCTACTGTACGTTCCACGTTCCACGTCTAGAAGAAGATCCGTTGTTTATTATTGCCTATCTAAGCGTTTAAACGAGGTCACCTGTTGCAACATCTTCTGCTTCTACGACCAAGGGAGACAGCGTGGGAGTGAGACGAAGAGCACCCATATGGATGCTACTCAGCTCTCAAGGCCAGCACGAGGCCACCCCGTATATTTGGAGTTTCATGCGCGGTCAAGTTGGTTAAGAGGAATGAGAAAAAGGCGGTGATACTGAGGTAAATGCGTGCGTTGCCTCGTCGTATATGCGCCTTACTTATGTAGTCCATAGTCAGAGGAATAAAGGGTATGACATAGATGATAGGCTAGCATCTGTGTGCTCCATATCTTGACCATGTTGGTATTTGCATCCAGCAATCGTCAGGGCCCAGCACTTGGCGCAAGGTGCTAATTTTAGATCATTTGAGTGGGTGTAAAACATCCACGTGTTACCGATAAGCGTCCTCAAAGGACCAATGAATGCCGAGAACGCACGCACGCGCCGATTTCAACTGCGAGAACTTTTGTCCCTCTGGTACAATGGCTGATGAACATATACGAGGACATAAGGTGTAAAGATTTCCCTGTCAGTGGAGTGCTTCTCGATGGTCTTCTCGGGACTCTTCTCGCCGGGTGCAGCTTGGGTGCCTGGTCTCTCGATCTAATAAAGCACCATGCTTCTCTCACTCGTAAACCCGTCGCTTCATTGCGCCTCTTCCCCCTCGTACATTTTGAGACTTTGTTCCACAAGCCCTACTGCCTAACTCCTCAGCGATGGGTGGTCCAGGACTCTCGAAGGTTTCCATGATCTTTGCGTACGCCGCCACGTCATACTCCCCAGTCTGTATTCTTTATTAATTCTGCAGTTCTGCCTGTGAAGAGCGGGCACCGCCCTTTTCTCAGATGGTTATGCAAACGGTGTCATCGGGAATGGTACGTGACTGCCGCCTCTAGTAACCTGTCTGAAAATTAACCCTGTTTCCAAGTCAATACCAGTAAGCTGCTCTTCAACAGCCCCATTCAGTGGAGGACGGTTGACACATCGCGTATCTGCAGTCCTGAAAAGATTGTATCCCGATGCTGTGAACCACAACAACTATAGCAAGACGCTAACTAGCGTAGCCTTCGCTGGCACCTTTGTTGGCATGCTCATCTTCGGCTGGATCTCTGACAAGATAGGCCGCAAGTTTGGGATGGTGCGCATTACCTCCGCCAACAGAAGTGATGCCGGCGAACAAGGGAGCTTATATAACCCTTCTCAGATGGCCGCTACCGGAATTGTTGCATTGTTTTCCGGCCTCTCAGCCGCATCGGCCGGTGCTCATCATAGTACCAACGGCCTCCTTGCTATGCTTTGCGCATGTCGGTGAGTCTGGTACCGATGACATCATCACACCTCATGACAGCCAATTCCATCATCGTCAGCTTCCTCCTCGGTATCGGCGTCGGCGCGGAATACCCTTGCGGATCCGTCGCCGCGTCTGAGCAATCAGAGGAAGAGGGGATCCCAAAGAATGCACAGCATCGTTGGTTTGCCCTGGCTACGAGTAAGAAAAAATCTCCTCTGCAT
>Ga0307512_10001536_pt1 | contig 32400 bp, 36 predicted proteins | sample 14_EM_MG_FD_200267 | JGI IMG/M metagenome (GOLD analysis project Ga0307512, IMG submission 200267) | Populus trichocarpa ectomycorrhiza microbial communities from riparian zone in the Pacific Northwest, United States - 14_EM | ecosystem: Host-associated > Plants > Roots > Unclassified | place... | reverse complement strand
CACGTGCTCTCCTCTGATATGTTCATTGACTTATGAGTAATCCTCGCACCAGTGTCAGCAATCCACCGAATGTGTCTATTCACGACCTCGACTATGATTCACTTCTCAGCATATTTAATCTCTGCAGACCGGATCTCTTCGAGAAATATGAATATGGCGATATTCTGTGGGTGAATTGGGTACACGAACGCTGGTGGTATAAACTCGTGAAGGTTTGCCGAAGATGGCGATACCTCATACTAGGGTCAGCCTCTCACCTGGGTCTCTGCCTCGTTTATTCACGTGGCACGCCCGTGGCAGACATGCTGGCACATTCCCCCCCCTTTCCACTCATCATCTTTCACGACGACAATAATCACGATCTCACACCTGAAGATGAGGGAAGAATCATGTTTGCCCTCGAATACCGTGATCGCGTGCGCCGCATTTACCTTGGGATGCCTGTTCTGGGTTTGCAGAAGATCATCAAGGCCATGGACGACCAGTTTCCCATGCTGGAATACTTGTATATCGCACCAACCACCATGCGCAATGTTCATTTGGTTCTTCCCGCGACATTCAGAGCACCACAACTCAACCACCTCATGCTGGATCACTTTGCTTCTCCAATCGGATCACCATTACTAGCCACTGCCGTCAGCCTTGTCAGACTCTCGCTTCGATGGATCCACCCATCAACAAATCTCTACCCAGATCATTTGATCCAAGCGCTTTCACTCTTACCTCAACTGCAGAATCTCGCAGTAATCTTCTCCTCCCCTGTCCCCAAGCGTGAGATCGAGAGACACATATTGCGCATGCCAAGCATAACTCACACCACGCTTCCTAACCTCCGCTCCTTTGGCTTCGGGGGTGTCAATGCTTACTTGGAAGCACTCCTTTCTAACATGAATGCCCCTCACCTCGAGAGCCTCCGAGTTTCTTTCTTTCACCAGCTCAGTTTTTCTGTGCCACACCTCCGCCAGTTTTTGAAGGCCACAAGGAGCCTGAATTTTTACAGTGTCCAGGTCTTATTCTATCACAAGGCTGTCGCTGTTTTTATGTATCCCTCTGTTAGGACTACATTGCCTGCCTTTGACATTCGTGTTGGCTGCGAACATCTTGATTGGCAGGTATCTTCCATGGCACAAATATTCAACGACCTTAGCCCATTATTCTCCGCCGTGGTGGATCTCATCATTGACTATAGGAGCCATACATTATCGTCGGAGTGGCACAATCGACCCAATCGTACCCAGTGGCGCAAACTTCTCGGTTCATTTAGGAATGTAGAGACCCTTCGTGTTCACCATGATCTCGTTGGGGAGCTCACTTGTTCTCTGCGATCTGATGGAGAGCCGCCTCTGGAGATACTACCCGCGCTGAAGGAGCTCGTATGCCCGGTGGGAAGTCGTGGTGATAAGACGCTTGTCCCATTTGTCCATGACCGTAAGGTTATGGGCCAACCCATCAACCTCACCGAAGAGGACTTTCCAGCCGGCCGCTTTAACTACAGGTTTGAAACTTTGGCTGGCGTTGTCTATGTCAGTGCAGATCCCGATCCTCTACCATAGTTCCGAGGCACAGGAAGTGGGAGCCGGGTCGAAAAGTCCAGGTCAATCCCAATACATGGATCATGGACACATGGACCAGTCGACTCTTTTACTATACTGTTCACGCTTCGCCATTGCATACCCCTTCTCCAACTCCCGAGCCCCAACCTCATCACGACCAACAGACACCCAATCTTATTCAAAATGGCCATCGACTATGTGAAGACCCCTCAATTCCCATTGTCATTACAGCCTAATACCTTGTACTTTCGCCGCTGTCCCTAACCACCCGTTTTCGCTATCTCTAGATGCTCAGTGTGCCCTATCGGAAGCCGCGATGACAAGACGCTGGCTACATTTGTCTGTGACCGTGAGGTCGCGGACCTGCCTATCGGGCTTATCGAAGACGTCTCTCCAGCCGGAGAGAATAAGTACGAGTTCGAAACTCCGGCTGGTGTATACTGTATCAGTTAAGTTCCCCTACCATAGCCATGAGGCGCTGGACGGGGAGGATCGGGGAGGATCGTAATGCGCAGGCCTACCGCGACACCAGAGTATGAACCAGACATCTCCTTTACTGTACTATTCCATCGTCCAAACACTTTGCTGGTTCCTAACCTCACTACGACTATACCTTCAACCCTAACGGTCCATGTGATATCACATGCATCCTCATTTTCAGTATCGTCTTACACCCCGTATTTTCATAGCTGTCCCATGTCGTACGACTGTGCTATTTGTAACGTTCGCTGTCCCTTCATACCGTTATTCCATTACAGACTAAAATCCTAGTCAGCCAATAACGGACTCAAGACTTTATGAGGCCGACATAGAAAGATAACTCTATCATCTGTGCTCTATCTGTAAAGCAACGACTTCCGTCCTGTCGATATCAACACAGGACACCTTTATTGTTCAAGTTGACTCAGTCAGCGTCACCAGTTCCATTTCTCAGAATTCTTCGCCATCGAGTCTAGTGTCTAGGCAAGAAAGGACACGTGGCAATAGCAATATATTAGAGGATATTGATTTTCCATGGTTTGTCTGTCTGTACGTCTAGTGCATGTGGCAATCTATGCCCTACATCTGGTGGCCCACACGACTCCCCATCCTTCACGGACATGTTGGCTTTTGCTAGTCGACGAGCGTGCGCTTCGTACCATTCGCCACACCATTCTCATGTTGACCACCGACCGCGGTAAAGTAATCGAGCTTCGCGATAGGATCACCACGAATCGTCTTCCCCCCTTCCCTCCAATTCGCAGGGCAAACCTCGCCGTGCTCATCCTTCATCCGCCCTGCGTCAGCGCCACCCCACCACAGATGAAGTATGACAAGTCACTCGCAGTGAATTGGAATGCCTGAACGAGACGCAAGGCCTCGTCGACCGACCGCCCGACGGGCAGGTCGTTCATCGTGATCTGCCTCAAAATGGCCTTAGAATAGATCAAGTAGCTCGCGCAGAACGTAATCCCCTTGTCCTCAACAAGACAACCGTACTCGCGAGCAACGTTCATGTCGCAGTCCGCCAACAACGGCCTGCACAGATTCGGGCCGAGGCCACCTGCAGCGCGGGGCTACTGCGAGCAGGCATGACAGTATTCCGAGTGAGTCGAGATGGCTGCATTTTGCGGGTGATTGGGAAGGTGGCGTGAGTCGTGTCAATTTCGCGCGGTGCCACACAAGCAGCAAAGACGTACCGAGTACCGTGGTGTTAATGTGTGCAAAGTCTGGGAGCGCGTCGTTGAACGTAAGGATCTCGGTGGGGCAGACAAAGGTGACGTCCTTTGGGTGGGCAGCACATCAGACGAATTGTGCAGGCGTGAGGACTTTGAGATAAGTTCACAGAGGGTAGAACATCAAGATCACCCTAACTGAGGCGGGTCAGAAACAAAGCGCCAATGGAGGAAAAAATACGGGTAGGTACCATTGGCGGAGACCCGTTTGAGGGCACCATCGGCGAGAGAGGTGACGGAGAAGGTGGGCGCGGGACTCTGAATGGTCGGCAACATTATTCAGGCAATGGGTGTTGTGTAGAAAAAAGGGGAAATAGTACTGTACGATCCACGGGGACGGACGCAGGGCGTTTACAGTCAACAAGACAGTCACGAGGGTCCCTTCCTCCGATTCAGTAGCGGTTGGCGCCCGCACAGCACGCAGACGAAGAGTGTGACGTGCCCGTCCGTTGGGTAGCAATGTGCCCACCTGCTTATACAGCGCTTGCAGAGCAACCTGAGCCGCAAAACGTCACATAATTAGCGCTACGATCAATCATAAAAGAGGAGGCCACGACGGTGAAAACTTACCTCATCAGCCTTTCCTTCGAGCATCTCCAGCTCCTCACCAGTTTTTGCCAACGCACCTAATAACCGCCCTCGCGTCCACAGCCGGCGCTAGAATCAACGCGAGATCCTTCAGCTCGCTCCCTAGCGCATCAAAGCGCCGCCGGGCGCAACCGTCATACAATGTACTTCATTGCCACGCGCAACGTCACCTGCTTCACCGGACGGCCGGGCGCCAATGCGGCTGCAAGGCTGGGGCTAGCGTCTAGCGTGGTGAGATGGGAAACGGCCGTCGAGGGCACTTCACCTGCGCCTGGTGGTACGCCGACGAAGTTCGGAAGGGCGAGGTAGGCTGCGAGGAACCGGTCGAAGAACGCAAATTGGAGTGTGTCCGCAAGCAGCGTGAGGCGCATAAGGGTAAGCGGCGCTGCTAAGAGAATGTCAGGGTTGAACGCGGGGGGCGTAAGCGTCGCGACCGTGCGCATCAACCGCAGCGCAAGGCGGAGGGCGAGGTTGAATGACGGGCCATGTGTGAATGGGTACGTCGGGATCGTGTTTGATGTCACGTGCCATACGAAATGCGGAGCTCCTGCGACTGGCTGCGAGGCTCGCCACGCATGCGTCTGCTTTTGCTGGGGCGGGTGGCGTAGTGCTCGAGGGTGCGGTAGAGCACGAGTTGAGCTGCGGCAGAAAAGCGGTGTGAGACACGGGCAAGGGTGGGAGGATGTGCGCAAAGACGAGGGAAAGGGGGATGGGCGGGTTTTGGCGCGCTTGGCGGCGTGCGTAGCGAGCGTAGGGCTCGAAGGTCTCCGGCGTGGACAGGACGAGACGGTGCTGGGGTGCTGGCGCGATCACGGGTGTTTTGTACACGGTACTCAGGACTCAGGAGGGCAGGGCCGGGGGAGCTATGCGTGCGGCCGCGGACGCGCCATGCTTGGACAGCTTGACAAGAGGTGACTGGAGAGGTGGAGGAACCACCATGCGTGGGCAGATATGCAAGGGGCGAATGGGCGAGAGCAACTTCACAAGAGTGGCGGGGCGCACGGCAGTGTAAAGATAGCGTGAAAGGCAGGGAGCCATGCACGGGATAGGCGCAAGAATGAGGGGGGAGAACGCTGGAAGGGCGTATTTCATAGGTGCCAGTCGACAACTTGAAAAAGGCCGCGTCGTGTTCGCACGATACTCGGCAAAATGACACATGGAATTATGGGTAAGTTATATGGACAACATTGATATTATGTTGAACACTCAGAGAACGGCACTAGCAGTCGAGATATTATATATCATCTCCCGGGCCCAGTGTGAATCCAAAAGTGACCATGTCGCGATCCTGGTAATGCACCGCCCCAAATGACCGTTCTCTTCCTGCTTCTGGATATGCAATCTGCCACAAGAATGGCAAAGAGAGACAATCCAACTTGATTCCCTAAGGCTAGGTAGCTCAGTGGTAGAACACCTAGCATATATCCAGTAGGCCTGGGTTCAATCCCCAGGCTGGCCATAATTGTGCTGCAACATCCCCAACATCAGGGCCATTGTGCTGCTGCCTCTATTATTACTCCTATCACTCCTCGACATCGGGGCCATCGCTGCTGCCAGTGCTTCTGTTAGCACTCCCACCCCTGTAAGGTTTAATGATTCATTTCACAACTATACTGTTAACCCTATAATGGTCCATGTAATATCGTGTGGATCCTCATTTTCAGTGCCGTTTTAGTCTGATCAAATATTTATGTGAACTCCATCTGTACACCAACGCATGACACTTTATCGTTCAAGGCCGCCGTCACCATGAAGAAGTCTGAAATATGGGCTGCCCTCCATTGGTTCCTCTTCATCCTTTTCTTGCCCATCTTCGACATTGTCCTCAATATCGTGGCAGTCGCGCTGCTGCTTCTGCTCATCCTCCTCCTCAACCTCGTGGGCGGCGTGCTGGTGCCTCTGCTCCTGCTCGTCCTCAATGTCGGGACCGTCGCGCTGATGTTAGCGCTTATGTTATGCCTCCCACGACTAATTTCACGACTATACCCTCAACCCTAATGGTCCATGTGATATCGCATGCATCTTCATTTTCAGTGCCCTCGTATTTTTATCGCCATCCGATGTCGCACAGCTCTGCCATTTGTAACGTTTGCTGTCCCTCGGTATCATAACCTTTCTACCTTTATTGTTCAAATTGACTCGGCCGCTGTCACTAGTTCCATATTTCAGATTTCTTCATCATCGAGCACAATGCACAGGCGAGAGAGGACACGTAGCAATAGCATTATGTTAGAGGATATTAAATCTGCGTTGTTTGTACGTCTAGTGAATGTGGCAATCTATGTCCTGCATCTAGTGGCCCATACGACTCTCCATCCTCCGGACACCTAGTCAACGCGCGCGCGCTTCGTACCATTCGCCTTGCCATTCTCATGTTGACCATCGACCGTGGCAAAGTAATCCAGTTTTGCGATAGGATCACCACGAATTGTCTTCTCGCCTTCCCTCCAATTCGCAGGACACACCTCGCCATGCTCATCCTGCATCCGCCCTGCGTCAGCGCCACCAACCACATATAAAGTATGACGAGTCACTCACAGTGAATTGGAATGCCTGAACGAGACGCAAGGCCTCATCGACTGACCGTCCGACGGGCAGGTCGTTCATCGTGATCTGCCTCAAAACGCCCTTAGGATCGATCAAGTAGCTCGCGCGGAACGTAATCCCCTTGTCCTCAATGAGACACCCGTACTCGCGAGCAACGTTCGTGTTGCGGTCGGCCAACAATGGGATGCGCAGATTGGGGCCGAGGCCACCTGCGGCGCGGGGCTGCTGCGACCAGGCATGATGCGAGTACTCCGAGTCGGTCGAGATGGCTGCATTTAGCGCGTGATTGGGAAGGTGACATGAGTCGCGTCAGTGTCGCACGGTGTCCCACATGTAGCAAAGACATACCGAGCACCGTGGTGTTGACACGTGCAAAGTCTGGCAGCGCGTCATTGAACGCAAGGATCTCGGTTGGGCAGACAAAGGTGAAGTCCCTTGGGTGGGCAACATATCAGACGGTTGTGTAGACGTGAGGACTTCGAGATAGGCTCACAGAGGGTAGAACATCAAGATGACCCTAACAGAGGGGAGTCAGAAACAAAGGACTATGAAGGAAAAGACTGGTAAGTACCATTGGCCGAGGTAGTCTGCCAGCGAGACCTGTTTGAAAGCACCATCGACGAGAGCGGTGACGGAAAAGGCGGGAGCGGGACTCTGAATGGTTGGCGACATTATGGGTGTTGAGTAGAAAAAACGGACAAACGGTGTGATCCGCGGGGACTCGGTGTTTATATAAGACACAGGAGGAACACGGGCATTACTATAATTGAATCTTTTTTTTTTTTTTTTCGTTTTTTCGCGACGCGTCTCTTTGGTGTTGTTTGGACTCGCTTGGAATGGCCATCTCATACCCTTTTCGAGTAAGCATAGCGGCAACATTAAAAACAAGTGATAAACACTGAACTTTCCATTGTCTTGTTGCGTGTATGTACACTGGGACTGGGGGGGAGTTGACGTGGTTAATAAGAGCTTTACGATGGAACTATAGACAACTGTTATGCGAGCAATCGTGATAACCAATAACATAATTGCATAGAAAAAAGAAGGGAGAAGAACGGCCATACTCCAAACGGTATGTGAAGACCTGCTCCAACCTAGTTTCAAACTAGTATGCGGCTTTTGTGAGACAGCAAGAAGATACAGCAATGAAGACCAGAAAATTGAAATAGGAATAGAGGAGAAAGCGGAGATAGAGGGAGCGGAAGGGGGAATTCTAGCGGGGTTAATTGACGCGCACCCATTCCCCGCGCTCGAGTTCCCAACAAGCGCCAGACGGGAAGACCATGCTTCGTAGTGTCGATCCCTCACGAGGCCGCGTCCACACCGCCAGTCGCGACGGTCCTTCCTCCGATTCAGTAGAGGTTGGCACCCGCACAGCGCGCAGACGAAGAGTGTGAAGTGCCCGTACGTTGGGCAGCAATGTGCCCACCTGCTTATACAGCGCTTGCAGCGCAACCTAACGCGCAAAACGTCACACACAATTAGCGCCACGATCAGGCACAAAAGGAGGGAGAGGCCACGAAAGGCGAGAACTTACCTCATCCGACTTTCCTTCGAGATGCAGCTCGAGCACCTCCAGCCCCTCACCCGTTTTCGCCAACGCACCCAATAACCGCCCTCGCGTCCGCGCGTCTACATCCGGCGCTAGAACCAGCGCGAGCTCCTTCAGCTCGCTCCCCAGCGCATCAAAAAGCGCAGCCGGGCGCAATCCATCGTACAATGTACTTGCCACACGCAACGTCACCCGCTCCACCGGACGACCGGGCGCCAATGCGGCTGCGAGGCCGGGACTAGCGTCTAGCGTGGTGAGATGGGGAACGGCCGTCGCGGGAACTTCACCTGCGCCTGGCGGTACACCGACGAAGTTCGGGAGGGCGAGGTGGACGATCTGCGGGCGGACCGTGAGGAACCGGTCGAAGAATGCAAAGGGGAGCGTGTCCGTAAGCAGTGTGAGGCGCGTAAGGGTGAGCGGCGCGGCTGAGAGAAGGTCGGCGTCGAACGCAGGGAGCGTGAGCGTCGCGAGGGCGCGCATGGAGCGCAGCGCGAGGCGGAGGGCGAGGGTGAAGGATGGGCCGTGCGCGAACGGGTACGTCGGGATCGTGAGTGACGTCACCAGCTCCGCGAGATGCGGAGCTCCTGCGAGGCTCGCCATGCATGCGTCTGCTTTTGCAGGAGCCGTGGGGGAGTGCTCGAGGGTGCGGTAGAGCACGAGCTGGGCTGCGGTACAAAAGCGGCGTGAGACACGGGCAAGGACGGGGAGCTGTGCGCGCGGGATGTGCGCAAAGACGAGGGAAAGGGGGATGGGCGGGTTTTGGCGCGCTTGGCGGCGTGCGTGGCGGGGGGTGTAAGGCTCGAAGGTCTGCGGCGTGGATAGGATGACACGGTGCTGGGGTGCCGGAGCAATTACGGGTGTTTCGTAGACGGCGCTCAGGAGGGCAGGCGAGCTATACGTGCGGCCGCGGACGCGCCGTGCTTGGACAGCTTGGCAAGACGAGGTGGAGACAGAGGATGAAGAAGCTGAGTCCAGGGGAGCGACGAGCGTTGGCGATACGTCGTTGGACTTGCGGAAGTGTTGTTGACTCAGTGGAGAGGGGGGAGAGTCGCCGCCTAGCGTCTCCAACTCAGAGATGCTGCTGGCACGCCGTCCCAGGCCGCTTGGAGGGCGGATGTCTGGGGACGGCGGCGACGGCGATCTGCTGGGAGAGCGGGGCCATGGGACGCTGGAAATGTGTTCGATGGCACACCTGGAGAGAGGGCGGCTCCTGCGAAAATGGAATTTGGAGGTAAAGGTGGTCACTCTCCGGCGGAGGGACACGGATATGGAGGACTTGGAGGTGGAAGAGATCGTGGATGGTGAATGCTTGAGACTGGGGGTGTCGTTGACGTCGTCGAGGTGCTGAACGCGCGGGAATCTGTGCATAAAAGAGGGCATGGTTGCAAGGAGGGGATGGTGAGGGACAGAGAAGGAGAAAGAAGTGGAGAAGCTGAGTACTGTACTAGCCGCGAAGAGGTGGCCAAACACTGTGAGACCCGTCGTGCTCTTGCCCTATAGAATAGGACGGGATGACGGGATTTGCACTAGGGAACCTAGTGATCGGTACGAGTGGAGTGCGTCACTAGTGCGTCGCGAACGGAAAGAATAAGGGGGAACATATAAGTATCGTAGATCTCGGGTGAATCGACGAATCTGAATACCTGTCCTCTTTGTCATCTTCCCTTCTTCGATCTCTTCCCCATGTGAACATCCCATTGTCGATCCCGCGACGGTCTACCAAGGCTTCGCTGCAATCGTGATGTTTTCGGCCTCAGGATTTCCAGTCAGGAGGTTTGTGTGATGCAGTGCATAAACTGCACCCGCGAGTTTCTTCGTGGGAGTAGAAGACAAATATGGACTAGGTCCACCGCGCAGGCGTTGTTCTGGCAACTGCGAAGACTCGTTAAAGTACGGTATTGTACCTTTGGGTCCAGTGACCTCAGCACATTATCTGTGTGATGCACCCCTGCACGGGTTCCCAAGCATAGTTTCCCTTGAATTCATTTCGCGGAAAATAGTCATCTCACTTTGTCCTACATTAGATTGGCCTGTGAACACTCTATGTCCGCATATATGCGCTGTCTCAAGACACGTGGACCTTGGCATCACAATTGATGCGAGCTCACATCCTTTTCTTCTCTTCTTGTATCCGCAATCATCTTCATCATGCTGTATGACACAGGACTCGAGGACCAGCTCAGCTTCATTTTCGCCTCTTTTTGCATCAGCTCGCGTCCTGGCCCTCTCTGCTGTTCTTGTAACGACCGTTCATGAATATTAATCTGTCACGGTGTAGTACTTCATCTCCCAACGACGTCCCCACTTCGCATTTCCAATCCAGGAGATCAATACGCGTTATCAAGGGCACATCAAGCGACGTCGCGATGGGATGGATGCTCACACACTCATTAGATGGGGTATCAATAGTACTGTATGCGCATCCCCACCCCTAAAAGAATGACAATCCACTACCTACAGTGCCGTGTCCTAATGCAAATAAACCAATAAATTTTAAAAAGAGTGACAAAATCCGACTCCAATCGGGGTATCATTCAGCGCCAGCTCGCCTCAATCGATTGCAACCCGGACGCCGGGGCCTTACCTTCCCTCACTGGATCCGATTCCCACACAACCTGCCAACGCACATCATCAGCTCTACACCTGAACGAAGATGAGAGGGCAAATAAAAAAGCGTACGTTGCCATTAGACTCTTTGCGAATGAACTTATACTCGAACGTCTTGCTCGGGGGCAAGTACACCGTCGCGCCCCAAACAGGGTAATCGGTCGGATCCAAAGGGATCTGCGTACGGTTATTTTTGTCACTCACCCATCGCCGTCTAAATACGATCGCGCGCCCACGTACCGCGTTGGACGGGTCCCAGTTACCGAGCTGCGGCGCGCTGCCCACAACAAAGATGTTCTATCACGTGATTTAAGTATGGCACCCGACGCCAACGCGGACATCGAAACAACCGAGCAAAAGCCGCAAAATAGATCATGGGCGCTCACCTCGCCAAACGTCGTATTTGCAGTCTCCGAAAAGAGAATAGACACTTGCTGTGGCATCTTCTGCATGGGCAAACCCAAACCGCGGACCCGTGCGCCCGTGTGCACCGCAATCGCCTGCCGTGGACCGACGGTGACGCTCAAACTGCCATCGTACGCGATCCGGAATCTACGAACAAAAACGGCATATCAGCCAACTGTGACAACAATGAACGTCTTCACGTACGCCTCTCCGCTGCAAGTGCCCATATCGGGCGCGCCTTCGAAGACGTTGCAGTACGACCCACCGGGCAAACCCGTCGAGAAAGTCTCGCTCCATTCGGTATCTGCGTTGTTGATGGCTACAAACCCGAGAGAGCCTGGGTGCCCTGCGTGTTAGCTCACCCGCTGCAAGGAAAGGAATAGGCGTGTACCGCGAGAAAAGGCGATCTGCTGGGACGACGACGAGACCCAGCCCGTGAGCTGGGCGTTCCCCACGTTATTTCGGAATCCGACCATGCCGGCGATCGCGGGCCAACGATGCTGGCAAAACCTATGCGTTATTGTCTCTGCCTTAGCCGCTGTCGCAATCTGCGGTAATTGAGCCATATGGTGGCACCTACCACCTATTTACGTCATCGGTTTTCGAACAGGTTCCAGAACCTGGCATAATTGGATCCGAGATATCTGTAAGGGGATGCAGAGGGTAGATAGAACTAGGTCGTACCCCCTCTTGGTCCTCCAGCGTCCCTGTTGTAAAAATTGCTGTAGCTAGACAAGACTGAAGGCATGCCGTAAGGATGAGCGCTAGGTGAAACAAAATAAAACATTCGTGAGAAACCATTCCTGAAAGAATGGGGGTATTGGGACATACAGGGAGAAGACGGTAGCCAATATGTACGTGTTTGACGGCGAGTAAGCGTTGAGAGATATCGAGTTCTACGCAGGGCGTCATCGACGAAACAGCACTATGGGAATGGTCTTACTCGCTCGGTATCGTGGTTGGCGACAAAAGCGTTTGCAGCGGAACCTCCTATCCAGCCTCGATCGTCGAGGTCTTCCAATGACGCTAGACCGTCTCGAAGGAAGGCCTCCTTCAGCGTGGTAGTGTAGCGGAACCTGCGGGACAAGTCTGAACGAGCTGCGGGATCAAGTGAAATCAATCTTCCTACTCTTGTACATCGCCATTTTTGGTGTACATGTTCGGCGTGACGGCCTCTCCGGCACCCCAGATGACCTACGCGGGTAACTAGTTATAAACCATCGAGGGACTTGGAAGAGAGGATCTCACCTCCTGAGTGATAAACGGTCGAGTTTTTAATCTTTGCAAGATATTGGCGATGTCATCGGGCTTGATATCTGGACCAACCAATAAATTCGATAGACTTCAATTCGTGAAAACTTTGGACATACGCTTCGCCGCGTCCAAGCGTAGTCCATCGACTCCCAGGGAGATGAGGTCATCCGTGTAATCTGCAAGCGTCTGGCGAACCTTTTCCGTCTCTGTTGCCAAGCTGTCACGCCATGAGAAAAGTAGGTGAAGTATCGAAACTGAAATCCTTACTCTGCAAGACCGGAGAGTTCGCAGGTCCACACTTCGACCGCGTCGTCGTAGTCCACGATGGTATCATTCGGTTCGAGGCCACAATGGTGGAAGTCTGTCACCGTGTAGATGCCAGGGTAGTTGTAGTGGGTATAGCCTGGTCATGTATCATTCAGAAAGTGACGGACGGGAATGCAGAGCGGGTGTCACGAACGGCTTCCCGCAACGCCGTCTCCAGCTCCGGGATTTCCCCCTGTCATGTGGTTCCATATGGTATCTAGCCAAAACGTCAATGACTTCATACGAGTTCGACGGAGCCTCCTCGTTTCCACTAACCCGCGATGACCTTGACGCCAGCATCATGACAAATCGTGATCATGTTCCGGTATTGTGTCCGGTCACCGCGCTTGGAGGTGAGGATGTAGGAGACGGGCTGGTAATCGGTCCACCACTGAGGGCCCTGGACATGTTCCTGTGCAGGGCTCACTAGAGGACATTCAGCAATCCAGATGCGGTAATATGCGAAGACCGTTAGACTCACCTTGAACGAACCCGTAACCCGCTGGACCGAGAAAGCTTGTACACTCGGCCGCGACGCTATCCCAATCCCACTCGAACATCTGGGCGATCACATCTGGCAGTCGGAGAATGAGCGACTCATCAGGCGCGCGTGATCAGGTATCGCTCATCTTTACCTTTACTTGCAGATGGATTTACCCCTCCACGAGGCTTACAGTGTGCAAGCACAGCAAAGGCGAGAACCGAAGCAAGGGATCTAGACAGCGGCATCGTTTCCGAGTCGCTGTGACGATTGGCGAGGGAGAGGAGTGTAAGAGAGGAAGGGGAGGCGCTGTCAAACACATTGGCACCCGTCCACTTTAAACCATGACCGGCCTAGAGATAAACGGCGTGGATCTTCGATTTGTACCGTGTTGATGACCGGGGTGGCTGACTGGTGGCTGACACCGGACCAGGTCGTGCGAGCTCGAGCTCGGGTTGGGTGACGAACGCCTCTCGTCGGAGCGTTCTCCGAGTAAACTTGGCTAGAGCGTGTTAAATGCTTCATCTTCCTCGTGTGAAACTTTGAATAGAGCTTGAAGGAGGGGATACAGTACAGTACAGTAGATGGCATGTCAGTAAAATTTCCACCCAAGTCGACATGTAGATTGGAAGCACTTCTATATTTAGCCGTAACTAACCAAGTGTCAACCATGTCAACCTTGAAATGTCCCGCGGCTGAGGGCAGGCGTCTGAGGCGTTAGCGAGGAGGGCCCATAATCAACAGACCATGCGGTCGACAGACCACATATATTCACCACCACGGCTGTCCCCAGAATGACCAGGCTAAGGCCAGCCTTCCGTATTCGCTCTTGGTCGTTATTGGCCGCGCAACTGCCAGTGAATGGTACGGGATTTCGGGTCAATATTCGCAATGTTCATACCATCATGGCGTCGCTGGCCGCGGCAAATCGAGGTCGGCCCGCCGCTTGACGTCTGCCAACTCGGCACCGGCGCCGCTGCCGCCGCTTTCGAACTTGTTTCCTTCCGGCCATATTGCAGTGGGAGGCCTGAGGCCTGAGTCCCACTGCCTACAATAGCTCGTTGACGCGATGTTGAGTGCGACATTCGCGGTTCGACGTCGATCTAAATACCCCTTGCGCGACCATAGCATACACATTACATGTGCGCCATGTCATCGCTGAAGCCCCTCGTCTCGATCTCCTGCTTTCTGGTCGCAAGTCCTCGGACGAAGCCTCACTAAGGTGGGCCGAAATTTGACAGCCCCCGCGACAGTCCTTCCAACTCCGGCCGCTGAAAGTATCACCCTGATTTTTTAAACACTGGCAACACTCAGGGGTATCCCATGTCGAGCCGTCCGAGCAAACAGTTCTCCCCGAGATGCCTATACAGGGCCATTCCATACATTATGGGCGCGAATGACCTCGGAAAACTGCAAGTTGACCTGCGGACGCACATCGCCGGTGCCGCAACCCAGCTTTCGCTCTGGTGACGGCGATGGAGCCGTAGCTTTCTGGACCAAAATGCAGAGCCGCGCGCCTCTGTGCTAGAGGTGCGCTCCTTTGTTCTGCCATGTCTATCAGCTTATGAGTAAACATCTCCCGGGCAACAGACCACATCGTACACCTTCCTTCCTACACCCCTGATAACGATTTGCTTCTCAACGTATCTTATCTCCTGCTGGTTCTTCTTGACGAAGAAGGGGAACAACGATAGCCGTATTCTAAACGTGATGGCTGGCGGCACTCCGTCCCTGCACCAGTGGCCCACGTTGGCGCAGCCCCATTGTACACCTGAACCCCTCGAAGCACACGTGTTGGAGGAGTACTGCTTCCCTAGTACAGTGACTGGGTCTGCTGTATCCGCCTTTAGATCCTTCTCTCAAATCATGGAAATTGGCTATGGCGATAGAGAACTCCTTCGATGCTAGAATCTAACCACTAACTACAAAGAACTGGCCCCTCCTGGAACATTTCTGGGAGAAACCCCATATATGTTTCCTTTCCTCTACGATCTCACCACTACTTTAGTCTCGCCACTATTTAGCCTTATAACATCACCTATATCTACCTGGCTAATTTTCCCCGACACGTGTCACGTTTAGGGGATCTAAGTTCCCTGTTACCAATTATGGTGTTGGGGGGCCACTCTCGCATACATTGTCTATGGGACACTTTCACTGGTCTGGATTCTTAAAGTAATAACGCTGAGTTGGAAGCGCATCTTCCTCTGGTTGCGACGCAACTCCTTCTCTCTGAGAACTTTCCGAAGCTCTTTTCTACGAGGATGACCTGTTCACCCTGTTCTGCTTCATACCTTCTGCAGTTTATTGGCCCAGATCATACACTCCGGTTTTGTAGTGTCCCTCTAGGGCCCTATGACAAGTGTGTTGTAGAGTGCACCTGCTGCGACGTATACTGTGAGCGTGAGGGCTGGAGTCTCGGGAGAGACGAGGGAAGACAGGGGGAAGGGTATGAGCAACCGTTGTTAGGCTTCAGGACGATATTAAAGGGGAGGGGATGAGCTTGGTCTCTACAACCAGGGGTGCTGTCCTGGCCGTGGTGATTGGAGTCATTCCCTCGCCATATTGGGTTTTAGATCTCCTGATTTTGGCCCCAGAAGTGACATTCACAAGAACGCCGAGTTCGAAGAAGGCTGGGTTGATGACAGGCACTTAGTTGAGCTGGCGCAGGAACACGAGACTTGCCCCCGAAGGTCTCCTCGCTATTTATATCTTGTCAGCCATTTTCCCGGTTTGGACCCCCTCCGATCATGTTTCATCATCGTTGTCTCATCTTCGATCGTCCCGGAATGGCTTGTGAGATGATCACTTTCTGAAGCGGTGACTTTGGCTTTTCGAAATTAGGTTGAGCCGCCGAGTGGTGCCCTACTTCTGGTCCTGTATCACAAATCCCCGCGCTATCTATATCTGCTTCTCTCTCTTTGGTCATTTTATGCGCTTCTCCCATCTAGATGCGACCATCTTTATTGTTCCCAGACGCTTGCTACGGTAGCTCGTTCCTTTTCTCCCTTCTCCCTTCCAAATTCCCACTTGCTATCTCCGCAATCACCCACACTCCAGACTCGCAACCTGATCAGAGCCTGTAGGACTCTTTCCGACCTCGATCGCATTTTCCGGTAGGATGTCGTATACAGCCCCAGAGGATTCCGCATGATTTACGAGGTTGTCACAGAGGTTAGGGGAAGGGGATATCCAATACTACAATTAATGAATCTGTGGGTGGGAGGGGACCGAGACCAGGACCATGATGAAAAATGCGACGCATGAGACGGAAAAACAGAATGGAGCGCATATGCCGATAAACGAGCAGTCCGTCCTTAGGACTCTTCATCGTATAATACTCTTATTCAACGTACGCCTACCGTATATTGAGCGCGACCAATACAACAAGCCAATTTCTCAGCGTAGCCAATATAAAACGACCACTTGCGTTGTCCGGGTCGTCCCAATGGACCAGCAGCTCACTGTGGACCCACATAGCTTTACACGTCATTCGCACAACCAATCCAAAACGCTGAAGGGCATCAAAGTCATGGGCATATCAAACGACGTCGCAGATGGACCGCCCCAAAGAGACGAACTGTCACATACTCTTCCGTGGATCAATAGAGCTAGCTATACATGCCCTCTTTTCCTTTTCGCTGGACGAACGACAACCTACTGCCTACCATACGATCAATCAACGCAAAGTCCAAATCAACCAAGAAAATCGTTTGAGACAAATCCCCATCAGGTACGGCGACGTTTCAGCGCCAGCTTGTCACAATCGACTGCACTTCCGACAGCGGGGTGGTATCCTCCCTGTTCGGGTCCGACTCCCACACGATCTGTCCATCCAACGTGTAAGTAGTGACCGCTTTCACATACGGGGCCGAGTCGAGGGAAAAGGGAAATACGTACACTGCCGTCACGTTCTTTGCGAATGAACTTGTACTGGAACGTTGTGTTCGGGGGTAAGTACGCCGTCGCGCCCCACACTGGGTAGTGGACTGCATCCAGCGGAATCTACGTGAAAGTTGTCAGCGATCGCTGCCTTTCCAAAACGGACGCGAACATACCGCGCTAGCCGGATCCCAGTCACCGAGCTGCGGTAAGCTGCCTACCAAGAAGATGTTCTAGCGCGTGATTTACAGTACAGTAAGTTTGATCGCTCAGCGAGCCTACGAAAACTACTGGTGCTCACCTCGCCATCCGTGGTCGTTGCAATCTCAGAGAATATGACCGACACCGGGCCTGACGCCTTCGGAGTTGGTGACCCTATGCCCATTGCACCTGTATGCACCGCGACCGCCTGCCGCGGACCGATGGTAACCGTCAAGCTGCCTTCGAGCCCGATCCAAACCCTGAAAATAGAATAAGCATGGGCTGACCCCAGTACGACGGCGAGAAGCATCTTTGACGTACGACGTTCCGTTACAAACGTCCGAGCTGGGCGCGCCGTCGATGACGTTGCAGTAAGTCCCCACGGGCAAGCCCGTCAAGAATGTCGCGCTCCATGCGGTATCTGCGTTGTTGATGGCCACGAAACCGAGATATCCTGTGTCCCTGCTGTTTCAGCTTCTTCCGTTACAGGAAAAGGCGTTGGTATGTACCGCGAGCAAAGGCAATCTGTTGGGGCGACGGCGAAACCCAGCGTGTGAGCGGGGCGTTGCCGACGTTATTTCGGAATCCGACCATCCCGGCGATAGCGGGCCAGCGGTGTTGGCAAAACCTGTACGTCAATGTTCCCATCATGGTTGTCGCGGTCCGAAATAATGCATTTGTCCTTACCAACTATGTACTTTGTTGGTGTCCGAGCAGTTTCCTTTGCCTGGGGAAATTCAATTGGACCCGGAGAGTGGGTGTGAGAGGAAAGAGATAAAGCAGGAACATGTGTTCGTACCGCCGTTTGGACTTCCAGCTGCTTTGTCGGAGAAGCTATAACTCGACAGGACGGTAGGTATACCGTATGGATGGGCGCTACATACTGCATGAGAATCAATTCCCGGATGATGAGATAGTTGAGCATACAGGGAAAAGATGGTAGCCAACGTGTACGTGTTTGAAGGCGAGTAAGCGGTGAGAGAGGACAAGTCCTACTCGGGAGTGTCATCAACGAAAGAGGGCCATTAAAATGGTCATACGCGTTCGGTATCGTGGTTGCTGACGAAAACGTTTGCGCCTGTTCCCGCTACCCAGCCCCAGTTATCGAAGTTTTGCAACGCTGATATACCTCCTCGAAGGAATTCATATTTCAGGGTAAAGGTGTAGCGGAATCTGCAGTGCAAGGTTAAATGAGTTGCAGGTCGAAAATGAAATCGAGCTTCCTACTCTTGTACATCGCCATTTTTGGTGTACATAGCTGGGGTGATCGGCTCTCCATCACCATAGATAACCTACGCAGCATGTGATGAACTATCAAACATTGTCCATGAAAGGACCTCACCTCCTGGGTGATGTACGGCCGGGTAGTCAATCTCGACGTCATATTGGCGATGTCGTCTGGGTGGATATCTGGAGAAACACCATACAAATTCAAAATAGGCCCTCAACCCCAGTGAATTCCAGGACGTACGCTTTGATGCATCCAAACGAAGGCCGTCTACACCTAAAGAGATGAGATCATTTGCATACCCTGCAAGCTTCTGGCGAACATATTCGGTCTCTGTTGCTAAGCTGTCGCACTATGAGAAACAAAGAAAACGTGGTGCTGTCGAAACGAAAAGCACATACTCGGCAAGACCGACGAGTTGGCAGGTCCACACTTCGATTGCATTGTGATAGTCTACGATGTTGTCGTCTTTTTGGAGGCCGCAATGGTGGAAGTCTTGGTACTGGTAGATGCCAGGATAGTCGTAGTGGGTAAATCCTGGTAAACACAGCAGATCATTCAGAAAGCGAAGAGCGTAGAGAGCGCGGTGTCACGAAACTGCTTCCCGCAACGCCAATTCCAGAAGCTTTCCCTGACATGTGGTTCCATATAGTATCTTAACAACACGTCAACGAAATCATGCGTGATATCGGAGAAGCACCCCCCGTTTCGACTAACCAACGATGACCTTGACGCCTGCCCTGTGGCATGTATGGACCATGTTCTCGAATTGGGTTCGGTTGCCACGTTTCGAGATGAGCAGGTAGGAGACGGGTTGATAATCCGTCCACCATTCAGGGCCCCGGATATGTTCCTGCGGGGGGCTCACTTGGGAGGGTCAACAAGCTGGCGATAGACGCGGGAGGTACATTAGGCCTACCTTGGACGAACCCGTAGCCAGCAGGGCCGAGAAAATCGACACATTCCGCAGCAACGCTGTCCCACGTCCATTCAAACATCTGAGCGATAACTGCTGGTCGTCGTCATGCGGGTGAGCGCCTCTTCGTATATTCCCATATTATTGTTCCTTTTCACCTTTATTTTGGGGCTGGCTGAGCCCTGCATAGGGCATAGAGCACGCAAGCGCGGCAAACGTGAGGATTGAAGCAAGAGACGGCCTCATCATTATCGACTCAGGCTCCCTACTACAGTTGGGTCGTTCAGGGGAATAAGAGGGGAGACGGGGCGCTGCCTGCCATACCTGCTGCCCGTCGCCTTAAAACATACCAAAATACCCATAGACTTTGTCTAGATTTGCGATACCCCGTTACGCAGGGGCCTGGTTCGGTTCTTTGGCTCCATGGCAAGGCACGCACCGGCGCATGTGCCAAGTGAAGTGTCGACGCCCACTGACGCGCTGGCTACCGTTTTTGGTCAGTTAGTCACGTGGCGTGTCCTGAGTCGCGGTCCCGAGATTTGACACCCCAACAATCAATCAGTTTTTGGCAGTGACAGCTGGCCAATCAGATTTCAAATTTAGCGCGAATCAATAGTGCAGTCGAAGCCCAATCCACAACACCCACAACAGGTCAGGTGCACAATGGCTCCTTCATACCCATTTGTTTCTGATTCAGATTTCAAACCCTGTTCGCAAATTGCACAAATATCTGAAAGAAGTCCAGATGCCAGAAAACTCCGGCCCCGTTTCTGCAGTTTTCAATATAGGCATGTGACGGGGACCACGTGGCATTGGTGTATACGATATCACATGCACTTGTCGGCCAGTTTCACATTATCTTCCTAACTTACGATACTGATTTTCTGGTGCATGGTGTTATCATCGGCACCGGAGCTAACCCTTCCCTATCTTCCGCAGAGGAAATCGCTGCTACGCAGGCCCTACAACATCTCCATGCACATGGGATTCCGGATCCTGTTCGCAAATTGAGTGACTATTTACAGGCCTTCCGCATCCGAGAAAATTTGGTCCAATATCTGGGGTTCGCAAGCGTGCAATCGGGACCAGTTAATGAGACTATGTACCATGCCACATACACCTGTCAGTTACTTCCATGTAATCTCCCACTTGCGATACTGACTTCGACTGCTCCAGTTTGCGATGTTGTCGTCGGTAGAGGGTCTGGTACCGCCAGGGGTATCGCCAAGTGCGATGCCGGCTCGCAGGCGCTACAATATTTCCGGACATATGCGGTGCCTCCGATTCCGGAACTGCGCCACTATCATAATTTTAGTTGGCTAATAATAACTTATGCTCACAAGCAGAAATGGTCAACAATCTGTCATATCATTTGTTGGCCATTATCTTTTGGTGTACGGTGAGTTTGAAGCGGGGAAACGTGGAAACAAATTTCATTCTGGGACAAACACATGTAACATCTTACCAGCCGTATCACCTGCGGTGCCCACCATGTAAACCCCCACATCGCTAACGCTCCTCGTCCCCGAACTGGGCATCTCCCTCTTCCATCTCCACTTCTCACCAAACACTGCATGCTCAGCTTGCCCGTCTACCCGCCGTGCGCCATCATTGTGATCAGCGAAACCACTGCGCCAGCGTCTACAACACAGGCTAAAGCTCACACCACATGCGCCGCACGGCGCTTGAAACCCCGCCCACGCCCCCTCTTCCTTCCTCATTGCAAATGATCTTGCGCCCATACGGTAGCTTCTCGCTCGAGCTGAAGGATGCGGGTGAGAAGGAAGGGAAACGGCTTCGTGATGAAATGACTGGCATCCCTACTGTATTCATTTGTCCTCAGTCGTGCTGAAGCTGCTCAGTATGCTACCTGCTGCGCAAGTATCATACACAGCCCCGAGGCACGCATCGGCTCCCGCTCGTCGGAATCTCGCGTCGTTTTACTCGTAACTGTCGGCTAACCCAGTGGGGGCTCAGAATGTAACAGGGCCTGATGATCATGTACTGTAGGTGGCACCAGCCTCGCATCGTCTTCGCTCACGAATACCCCTCCACTTTGCTGGTGCATGTCATATATCCGTTGCCGTATAGACCCACTAAGGAAACATAAAGGCATGGAACTAAGGCACAACTTTACGCCTTATGCATTTCCCCAGGTCCCAGCCTGTCATGGAAGTTTTATAATCCCTGTTAACCGAGAACATGGGCGTAGAGATGGGCGTCTAGGCCTGTTTCTGCCTCGGTAATGCCTTGCTGCCTTGGCGAGGGGTGCCCGCCGACTGCAGAGATTACTTCGTTCGTCATGTCACAACACATTCAATCGAAACATACCCTTCTTTTCCGCTGTCGGTACCGTCGTAAAGGCAGGAACCATACAGTACGCTCCCCAGCAAATAGTACCGCACGGTGCCGTATGATGGAGCCAAGCTTCGCGTTCCTTGCAAGGAACTGGGTCAAAAATGGGGATCAAAGTGATAACGGTGTGATGACGGCAACGCTCTAGGCGCAAATCTATCACAAGAACTGTACAGCAGGTGGCGCGATTTGAATGGGCTCGATTTGAAAAAAGTGCATCGCCAGCAGCAGTTCTCGGCCCGCTACTTTCCGCGAGTCCCTGTCAACTTCCGCACTTTGTCCGAAACACCTTTGCCCGTCCCGAGTCGACGAAACTCTACGGTACAGTCGAGTTTTGCGACTTTTTTTGCTTTTCGTTTATTCGTCGATTTGAAAAAAGGGTTATTTATCACCTCTGGCTTGTCGATGCATGCCACTAGGGCCTGCCACCGAGCACCGCCGCTTGCTGCTGCCTGTCGCCCGACCCCACAATCTCGCACACCATTTAAGTTAACAAGTCGTCCTCCAGTATCAAGTAATACAAGCAGTTCCCGAAATGAAATGGCGGTCAGACATAGTACTGTAATACCGTTTTGGGTCAGTCACGTGCAACGGGCTCACGCCAGTGGCCCGAGAAGCCAATCGATATCGACAATTCCCACAACATCTCAGGTGCAGGTGCACAATGGCCGCTTCATATACCTCCCATTTGTTTCTGATACCATTCAGATCCTCATCGTGAATTGATCAACTATTTGCAAGATGTCCAGATGCCAGAAAACTTGGCCCGGTTTCTGCAGTCTTCAAGTGGCACCGTGACAGGACGGGGACCACATGACGTTGGCATATTCAATGTCACATACACTTGTCGGCCAGTTTCACATTACCTTCCTAACTTGGGATGCTGATTCTGACTGCTCCAGTCAAAGGTACCGTGATCGGCACTGGAGCTGGCCTTCGTATCGATTCCGCCCAGAACATCGCCGCCACGCGGGCCCTACAATATCTCCGTGCACATGGAATTCCAGATAACCCTGGTGCACAATGGCCGCTTCATATGCTTTCCATCTTTTCTGATAGCGTTCAGATCCTGTTCGCAAATCACCCAAATATTTGAAAGGGTTCCACAGCCCAGAAAACTCGGTCGATCGCACGCTCGAAAACTGCAAAAATGGGGGACCAAATACCCAGGCCATACACACTGGCACATACACCTGTCAGCCAGTTTCACATAATCTTCCTCAAGTTGCGATACTGACTTCGACTACCCGAGTCTGCGGAGTCTTTGTCGGCAGAGGTACTGGCACTGCATCCATCTCGCCAGGAACGTCGCTGCTACGCAGGCTTTACAATGCTTTTATACCCAGGAAATTCTTGTGACTCCGCATCCGTTTACTTTCCCAATTTCAGTTGGCTAGGGGTAACTTGTACTCTCAATCAGAAATTACCAACAATCCACATATCCAATTTCCTCTCCAGCTCTCTCCCGATAATATATTGGTCATTACCTTGGGTGAGGGCAAGAACAGATCATTCTGGGTCAACACGTGTGATACCTTGTCCAAACTGCACGGGGACGATCCGCGTATTGTACACGTACCTCGTTGAGATCAGTGGCAATCGAGGTGATTATACCCTCATTTTGGATTTTGGGCTTCATTCGGGCTGGCCAAACCGATGAGTTGCAACGTCAGCTTCATTGTGAGGCTGGGGCAGTTGGGATCTGCGGTTTTGTGGTGCAATGTCGGTAGTCCCTCGTTTCTGACACAGCACGAGACCATTAGCCACCCAGATGGTCATGCATCAGCTCGAGGGCGAGCGCATGGCAAAGAAAATAGATCACTTGACACAGAGGACAAGATAAACTGTACAGTTTGCGTGGCAATAGTCGATGTAAGATGGCCCTTGTCTCGTCGTCTTGTACAGTCCCGTCGTTGACAGACGGAAGACTACCCGAGCACATGCCCACGAGCTCACAGATCATTTCCGCTACAAGCATTAACCCTGGCACAGAAAGAAAGGGAAGGTGCCATAGCCCCGCTCTCCCGACAGGCCTTGGTTATTCCCCAGATATCTTCCCTCAAGGTGGTCTCGCTGAGAGACATGCCAGCAATACCACTGATCTCAGACCGGAGACACTCTCCGTCCTCTCTGTGACATCCATCATAAAGATTCTGTAAATCTCCTGCATCACCAACGCTCGACATCGTCCTTCTAAACTTGGCATCTTCCTCTTCTACCTTCACCTCTCGCCAAACACTGACACGGCTCACTTTCATGCTTAGCTCGCCCACCTACTCGCTGAGCGCCATCATAGTGGATAAAGCCTAGTAAATAGAGCAGATTGTTCAGAAAGCGAAGAAGAGCGTACAGAGCGCGGTGTCACAAAAACTGCTTCCCACAACGCCAATTCCACAAGCTGCCCCTGCCATATGGTTCCACTGGCATATGGTATCTTCACAGAACATTAACGAAATCATACATGATATCGGCGAAGCACCTCTCATTCCAACTGACCACATATGACCTTGACGCCCGCCGCGTGGCATGTGTCGATCATGTTCTGGAATCGGTTGCCACGTTTCGAGATGAGCAGGTAGGAGACGGGTTGATAATCCGTCCACCATTCAGCGCCTGGACGTGTTCCTGCGTGGGGCTCACTTGGGAGGGTCAACAAGCTGACGATAGACGCGGGAGGTATATTGGGCCGACCTTGGACGAACCCGTCGGCAGCAGGACCAAAAAAGTCGACAAATTCCGTAGCAAAGTGCTCCTATGTCCTTTCATTCGAACATCTGAGTGATAACGCGATAACGGCTGGTCGCTATGCGAGTGGGTGCCTTGTCATATGTTCCCATGTTATTGTTCCATTTTACCTTTATTTTCAGGCTGGCTAAGCCTATAGGACATAGAGCGTGCATGCGTGGCAAACGCAAGGATTGGAGCAAGAGACAACCTCGTCATTGACTCGAGCTCCCTACTACAGTTGGGTCGTTCAGCGGAATAAGAGGAGACGGGCGCTGCTTGCCACAACTTCCCGTCGCCTTACTGTAAAACATGACCAAAATACCCATGGACTTTGTCTAGATCTGCGATACCCTGTTTCACGGGCCTGGTTCGGTTCTTTGGTTCCAAGGCAAGGGGCGCGCCGCATCCAGTGTTGATGCCCACTCGGAGCAAATACTGTAGTTCAATTGATCATGCATCATGTGCGTTGCGTTTTTGGTCAGTCACGTGGCGAGTCCTGAGTTGTTGCAGTGTCGTTGCCAGCCGGAGTGGCCCGAGATTTGACACTCCAATTCAGTTTCTGACAGGCAGTGACAGCTGGCCAATCAGATTTCATAGCATGAATCCAAAGGATATGCAGTATTGTACAGTGGAAGCTCTGGTCGCCCTGATAACCCACACCACGTATTTTTTCACGCTAGTTACCGACCTTAATAACCCCCACATCTGTCATACCCTGTAACTAGTACAGTACACTTTGACTCGAAACCCATACAGTTTACTAGTATAATTTCAGTTAGGGCATTTTAGCGGACCTGGTTTACAGTATGGGGCATTGATATACCACAACTACCAAATAAATAAAATTTCATGCATTTCTCATGAAGACCATGGTGTTGAAGCTACTTGAGGTCCTCCGAAAAGGGCTGAAGATCCTCAAAAATCGTGTCAAGGCAAAGAAGGAGGCACTTCTGGCTCGACTAGCAGGAAAGGAGTCAACCTCATCACAAGGCGAGCGATGGCTTGACCACAATGCCAATTTGGTGGACAAGCAGCAGGTCCTGGAGGCCTTAGGTGCACAATGGCTGCTTCATATACCTCCCATTTGTTTCTGATACCATTCAGATCCTGTTCGTGAATTGATCCGCTATTTACAAGAGGTCCAGATGCCAGAAAACTTGGCCCCATTTCTGCAGTCTTCGATAGGCATGCGAGAGGGACCACATGACGTGGGATACGATGTCACATACACTTGTCAGCCAGTTTCACATTATCTTCCTAACTTACAATACTGATTTTGACTGCTCTAGTCTATGGTGTCATCATCGGCACCGGATTCAGCACTTCCATCTCTTCTGCCAAGGAAATCGCCGCTACACAGGCCCTACAATATCTCCATGCAAATGGGATTCCAGATGGCTCTAGTGCAGAATAGCCGCTTTATATGCTTTCCACCTTTTTCTGATAGCATTCAGGTCCCGGTTGCAGATTGGGGAAATATTTGAAAGAGGTCCAGATGCCAGAAAACTTGGCCCAGTTTCTGCAGTCTTCCGAAGGCACGCGACGGGGACCACATGATGTTGGCCTATATGATATCACATACACTTGTCGGCCAGTTTCAGATTATCTTCCTAGCTTGTGATGCTTATTTTGACTGCTCCAGTCCACGGTGTCACCATCGGCACCGGAGCTCACCCGAACCATGATTCTGCCCGGGACATCGCCGCCACGCGGGCCCTACAATATCTCCGCGCACATGGGATTCCGGATGACCCTGGTGCACAATGGCCACTTCATATGCCTTCCATCTTTTTCTGATAGCATTCAGATCCCGTTCGCAGATTGCACAAATATTTGAAAGAGGTCCAGATGCCAGAAAACTTGGCTCCGTTTCTGCAGTCTTCAATAGACACACGACATGCCGCTGGCCTATACGATGTCACATACACTTGTCAGCTAGTTTCAGATTATCTTCCTAGCTTGCGATACTGATTTTGACTGCTCCAGTCCACGGTGTCACCATCGGCACCGGAGCTAGCACTTCCATCCCTTCCGCCAAGGAAGTCGCCGCTACACGGGCCCTACAATATCTCCGTGCCCATGGGATTCCGGATGACCCTGGTGCATAATAACTGCTTTATATGCCTCCTATTTGTTTCTGATAGCATTTAGATCCTGTTCGTGGTTTGAGTAACTATTTTCAGGCCGCCCGGTTCCCAGAAAATTTGATCCCGTATCTGCGGTTTGCAAGCATGCAATCGGGACCAAATAACAAGGCCAGGCACCATGCCACGTACACCTGTCGGCTACTTCCACATTATATCCCACTTACAAGGCTGACTTTCGAATGCTCCAGTTTGCGATGTTGTCGTCGGTAGAGGGTCTGGTACCGCCAAGGGTATTGCCAAGCGCGATGCCGCCGCGCAGGCGCTAAAATATTTCCGGACACATGGGATGCCTCCGATTCCGGAACTGCGTACTATGATAATTTCAGTCGGCTAGTGATAACTCACAAGCAGAAATGGTCAACAATTTATCATGTCATTTGTTGGCCATTATCCTTTGGTGTACGGTGCGTTTGAAGCAGGGAACGTGGAAACACGCTTCATTCTGGGACAAACACATGTTGGGCCTTACCAGCAGTATCACCCGCGGTGCCCACCTTGTAAATCCCCCGCATCGCTAACGCTCCGAGTCCCCGAACTCGGTATCTTCCTCCCCCATCTCCACTTCTCGCCAAACACTGCATGCTCAGCGCGTCCGCCCACCCGCTGTGCGCCATCATGGTAATCAGCGAAACCACCGCGCCAGTGTCTACACCCTAGACCTATGCTCATGCCACACACGCTGCACAGCGCTCGAAAACCTGCCCGCGCCGCTCTTCCCTCATCATCACAAATAATCCTGCGCCCATACGGTAGCTTCTCGCTCGAGCTGAAGAATGAGTGTGAGAAGAAAGGAAAGGGCTTTGTGATGAACTGACCGGTATCCTTACTCATTTGTCCTCAGTCATGCCGAAGCTGCTTAGTATGATACCCGCTGCGCAAGTATTGTACACAGCCCCGAGGTGCGCTTCGGCTCCCGCTCATCAACATCTCGCATCGATTTACCCGTAGCTTGCCGGCTAACCCGACCGATCAGTCGGGGGGCTCCGGTTGTAACAGGACCTGATGATCGTGTAATGTGTAGGTGGCACCAGCCTCGCATCGTCTCGGCTCACGAATGCCCTTCTACTCCGCTTGTGCATGTTATGCGTCCGTTGTCCGCTGCGTGTATAGACCCATTAAGGAAACATAAAGGCATGGAAGTGAGGCACAACACTGCGCCATATGCATTTCCCCAGGGCCCGGCCTGTCATGTAACTTTGGTAATCTGTGTTAACCAAGGAACATGGACGTCGAGATGGGCGTCCGCCGTCTGGGCCTGTCTTTGCCTTGCTATGTAGTAGTGCCTTGCTGCCTCGGCGAGAGGTGCCCATCGACTGCAGAGATTACTTCGTTCGTCATTTCACAGCACATTCAATCGAAACATACCTTTCTTTTCCGCTGTCGGTGCAGTAGTAAGGCCGGGAACCATACGCTCGCCAGCACATTGTACTGTACGGTGCCGAATGATGGACACGCCAAGCTTCGCGTTCCTTGTGAGGAACCGGGTCAAAAAATGGGGATCAAAGTGATGACAGTGATGACAGCAGCGCTCTAGGCGCAAATCTATCAAAGTACTTGCACGGTGTGTGACGACGGCTCGATTTTGAAAAAGATTAATGTGGATGACCGGCGGCAGCGCCGTGAGAATATCCCGAATTCTCGGCCCGCTACTTTCCGCCGCGAGTCCCTGTCAACTTCCGCACTTTGTCCGAACGCCTTTGCCCCGTCCCGAGTCGACGAAACCCCTACGTTACAGTAGAGTTTTGCGACTTTTTTTTTTTGGCTTTTCGTTTATTCGTTTATTTTGGAGGAAGGGTTATCTATCAATCCCCCTGGCTTGTCAATGCATGCCACTAGGGCCTGCCGCCGAGCACCGCTGTTTGCTGCTGCCGGCTTCTTGAGATGTCGCCCGACCTCCCACAATCTCGTACACCGTTCAACAAGAAGTCCCCTGTCGTCGCACCGGAACGTATCAACTTCAACACCCCTGCGAGCTGCGCGATATACGCGTTTCGAGGACGATCCAAACCGCCCACCGCCACCCTTTCGGGGGTTTCAGACACGCGATGTTATCATTTACACCTTAGGAGCCGGATCTATCATCTATTACTTCATCCAGTATCGTCATCATTCACACTCTTCATAACCCTCGTTTGCTAATGACGTCTGTTTGTGAGTCTCGAACAAGTCCCCGAGACGGGTCGATGGCGTTTCATGGACGTGAGCCCAAAGTTCGAAGCAGCGGTGAGTAATCCCCTTGCACCACCCCCCCACCCCCTCACTCCATTCTTTCATTTCCTTCAGCTCTGGGAGGCCTCATACACCGAGCTCTCCAACCAATTCCGCGGAAAGCTCCTCCCGCCGTCGCATGTGATCACGCAGCACGTGCACCGCGTCGTCTCCCGTATCCTAGACGCGAACGATCTCGGTACACTTCGTGACGCCGGCGATCACCAGCGGACATCAATATCCGCCCGGACGGCGTTGCGACCAAGCTTCGGGTGGGGCGGCGACGGTGGGGGTGACAATGGAAATGACACTGCCCCAGATTCGTGGGATCCCGATGCTGCCGGCCGCGGTGAGGTCCATGGGGCTAGTAGGAAGAAGTGGAACTTGCTTGTGGTGAACGACCAGAAGGTCGTCAATGCTATGGCTGCGCCAGGTTCGTGTGCAGGTACCCCTCCTTTTGCACGCGTGATTTGAACCATGTCTAATTTAGGAACAATCGTCGTTTTCACGGGAATTCTCCCCGTTGCAAGGGATGAACAGGGTCTTGCTGCAATACTCGGCCATGGTGCGTCCACAACTTGGCCTGATACAGCATCCTTACCCGATGTCTAGAAGTCGGCCATGTCGGTGAGCTCGCAGTTGAGAGGGGTGTGTGTTCTGGATCCTCAATCATCGCCCTAATGTAGTCGCGCGCCACGCCGCGGAGCGCTATTCCTATACCAAGATTCTCATCGCCCTCGCATGGCTGGCTGATTTGATCGGCCTCCCATCTGGCGTTGGTAGCATCATGACCACTTTACTGATGGAACTGCCGCATTCACGAAAACAAGAGTATGAGGGTTTGTGCTCGTTTACGTTTGTCGTGCCAAAGCGCATCATGGGGTAACAAAAAACCCCTAATTGTTATTTCCTTAGCCGACAAGATCGGCCTGAAACTCTCTGCCAAAGCATGCTTTGACCCGACTGCGGCACCAGAGTACGTTTTCTGATTGGCCGGTAAAACCTTGCCTCATGCTGGCCCTCGTCTTATAAACACAGGATGTTCATGCGTCTCGGTGCGCTGGAGAAATCCGGCGGTGGCTTGAACGTATCGTTCCTGAATACGCATCCTGCGTCGGATGAGCGCGTAAAGGTACAGAATTCTATGCTATGCCGTTTTTCTCATCACTGGCTAACTTGATGATCTATGATACGTGATAGCAACTTCAAGCTCTGCTTCCGGAAGCTTTCACGGTGCAAGCCACCGCCTGCGGCGGAACTTCGGATTACCTGGGTGGATTCATGGATACGATTGGATTGGGCCGTGGAAAGGCGACGACACCATGGGACCAGTAGAATCGTGTATCGTAGTGTTGTTACCATGGCTCAATCGATTCTCGACCGAATGCGTCATCAAAGGACCGTGGGAAATCATGGTCGGTACCATGGAAATCAGAAAGTTTGGTTGACTGACTGATCCTTACCCCTGCCTCTGTCTGTCTATGCTTCAATGACTCGTACAGCATGACTATGACCAACGAATATGGTCAATTCACACGACGGGGACCTTACAGGACAATAACCTCGTGGTCAGTTGTCAGCTCACGTCAGTCATCGACCCTGCCGGCGCCTATGTATCAATTCGTTCGATCATGGCGCAACTCCTCTGTCGGTCGAACCACAAATGAGTTTTGATATCTGATTTATTGATATCCCATCAGCTGAGCTGTACGGCAAGCTACCACCTTATCTCGGCAACCCGCAAAGACACGATCTGGACCGCAACAGAATTGCTCCAGGGAAAAATAGCTTTTCGAGACGAGACCCGGAAAGACACCATCGGCCCCGGAAATCCGGAATTGATCATTAATGCTGGGGCCGGCTTGCGTGTTCCCGCAATCTTGGTGCGACAGTACTTATGTGTATTATGTGTTCTCACTAATGACGACCCTCGCGACCCGCGTACTTGGGAATCAGTGACTTAGGGACGACTCTCCCGAGTCTCCCCCCCCCCGGTCTCCCATCAGGTCCACTCCTCTCTCTCTTTCTGCTACGACCATCTTCCTCCCCTTTGGCGCTTTCCCCCAACTTGGGTGTTGTCCCCAACGGCCGTGGTTCTTCTCCCCATAATCACTCATATTTCTCCGAGAGAGCCATGTCGTCTCGCCTCCAAGTCCGCGGAGATATCAAAAGCAGGAACGTGAATGACACCAGACCGTCCTCGTGCGTGGGCTCCCATCGCATCTGCTTGGAGCCACGCTAAAAGCAATAAATTGCCTCATCATGCCCACTTTTGCTACTCACGTACACGCTGCCATTGCACTGCACTGCACGCACGCACCAAAAACAGTTCACGTAGCCTCATGCTCGCCGCCGCCATAGCCACGCCTGTGGTGTTCTCCGCCTGCATGCTGCTCATATTGTTCTTCCAGCCGCGGTACAAGCGATGGATAAAGCAGCGCATCGCCTTGCGAACACAGCGGGACATCGAAGGCAAGCAGGCGGCAACGGATCCAGACGAACACGACCCCGTCACGTCCCCGCTCGATTCTGCCACGCCGTTGAACGCAGCAGGCGGCGTCGTATCAATCTGTCCCATGTCCGCGACGACCGACACGACCACCGCCATGAGCCCGATGTCGCCCAAGATGCCCGAGATGCCCACGGACTGTGACTCCCCAAGTCCACAGCAACAACAACAGTGCGCTAAGGCTATGCCCTCCGCGTCGCTGGTGCCGCCGCCACCGCCGCCACCACCACCAACGCCCGATGCCAAAACCTCTCCGCCGTCATCTCCATCCTCCCGCGCACCATCCCGCAGCAGCCGCAACAGCCGCCTACGCGCGAGCGTATCCGTCCTAGTGAACCGGATCAGCAACGCCGCGCGTTCCCCGAGCGCAGGTAGCGGCCACAGCGGAACCCGCCGCGGGACAGGCGGACGAAGACGTAGCCGCGCGGACCCGGTCCTGCCGCGCGCGACGCCCCAGTTCCACTTCAACGCGGACGACATGTTCGCGCCGCGTCGACGCCCGCCGCTACCACAGCGTCCGCAGCACCCGTCGGTGATCATCCAACGCGGCAGAACGACCTCTCCCATCCCGCTCCCCGTCCCGCCGCAATCCCCGCCTCCACAATCGCTCCTCCCACCTCCGCCGCCGCCTCTAGCCTTAGACCCGGCCCCGGCGCCAGGCCCAGTCTCGATCCCGGCTTCGCGAATCTGCAGAGGAGTCAAGTCGGTGGGTAAAACGTCTCGCATCCGCCCGCTACCGCCTCTCCCGCAATTCCCGTGGGAGTCGTGCGGCGCCCAATCTCAATCTCAATCGTCGCTTCTTTCGCATCAGCAGCATCAGCAGCAGCCGACTTCTCCCATGTCCTCACTGCGCTCGCTGCCGCCGCTGCAACAGCAAATGTCGCTCGTGTCGGCGCTATCACCACCACCGTCCCGCCCGCATCCGTTGCCCCCGGTGCCAGTGTCCGTACCAGTGTCTGCGCCAATGTCGGTGCCACCGCCGACGGCGACGGCTATGGTTGACCGGATCGCGTTGCAGCCCAATCGGCTGCACCAGCCCGAAGAGACGGCTATGGAGGCGTTGGCACCGCTGCCATCGCATGATCAACGGTTATTGTTACCATTTGGTTTTCGAGGGCGGGGCGATGATCCGGACCCTTTGCCTCCACCGTACACGTCGCATTCTCGGCCATCATGAAACGGACACATCTCACTTTCATTTCCTTTGATCACACTTTTT
>Ga0307512_10001535_pt1 | contig 32403 bp, 29 predicted proteins | sample 14_EM_MG_FD_200267 | JGI IMG/M metagenome (GOLD analysis project Ga0307512, IMG submission 200267) | Populus trichocarpa ectomycorrhiza microbial communities from riparian zone in the Pacific Northwest, United States - 14_EM | ecosystem: Host-associated > Plants > Roots > Unclassified | place... | reverse complement strand
AGGGAGGCACAAAGTAACTACAAAGCTATTTGTATGGAACGTTACACTGGTAAGACGGAAGCAAATTAAACTATGTACTGTATCTGAACCAAGCAAAAGGTCCGGTAAAGGTCCCAAAGGATGCTAGTACACTGCGCACTGTGGAGCGCGCTGTGTGGTCTTGATCTGGTAGTCCTGGCCGGCCACCACTTCCGCGACAGAAAGGTAATCTGGTTACTTGAAGAATCAGTCAGGGGCAGTACTGAGGACAGAGAGGAAACAATTACTTTTGCCATGTCCCCGTCCCGAGTTGTCACTGGCATTTTACGGGTGAATTGTCCTAGTTTTGATGCCCGTCACTGGGCCGGCAAATGGACATGCTTGCCTCCGTGTCACGTGTGTCGCGCTTCGTGCCTTGACATTGAGCCGGGCCGGACTCGGAGGCCTATCGTCAGCCCCTCACTTGTTTCGGACCGGGCTTGACCGATGAGCACGACTGGTTCCCGTGCTGTTTATGCGATAATTTTCGTAGGATCTGGTTTGAGCGCCATTAGTGGGCTATTATTATAGAGTTGTTGTCATCGACCACACGGTTTGTACTCCATTTAAAGTTCAATCAAGTAGTCAATTTGAATCATAACACAATGCATGACTGCATTCACGAGGTCCGCTTCATCCACAACCACCACTTAGCCCGCTCGATGTTAAAGAAACCGCTTTGAGATACAAAGACTCGGACATCACGTATTCCCACACCTTTCCGAGCGGTAGTTGATCGACGTCTCTCCAAGGCCACCCACAGCACCCCTCAAATCAGAGCCCAAGCAGTAGAGCGAATCCGCCTCGCTCCTGAGATCATTGAAAATCTCGGCCCTGATGGCCTCCTCTCGCAAAATTTTAGCGTATATAACAGCGAACCTGGCGTAGGGCCAAGTTCCTTATGTCCCAGACGTTGGGTGTAACCCCGATGGTGACCGATTCGTCTGAACTTCAAACCGCCGGTCCTTTACCTCTCGGGAGACAGAGATCCGCTCTGGTTCAGTTTTGGGAAGGGTTCAGATGGGCTGTTCCGATTCCGACAGGTACGTTAACAATTCCTTTCAAATTCCTCTTTTTTTGACCCTTTTTCATCGCTCGCTGGTTGATGGCTGAATCGACGACCTCCAGTATACACGCTTTAAAACATCCCACACTGCTTCCAGTCCTCAGACTCCTCACTACTCCCGCCCCCGTCATCCTGTCCTCGTCGGCAGTGCAGACCTCATGGTACCCGGCGGCGTGCGCGAGATTGCCTAGCCGAGATGCTCAACGTCTTGAGAGTATCTCCCTCGCGCAGTCGTGCAGGTGCCCGCGGACGCGGCTGCGGATCCCCTCGTCGGCGTCGCAAAGTTCGCGCGTGGCGCACGGGAGCCGCCCCTCGCTGTGGGCCGCATGACCATCGACTCCGACAAAGTCAACCAAGGCGTCACGAAAGGAATGCGGTCATCGTTCTCTACCCATGGAAGCATCATCTATGGTTAAGCGGATTCAAGTTTGAGCCACCAGAGGCAGTGTCCGCGTCAGCAGTGGGTGACCAGGATGCTGGTGTTGGCGATGGTGGAGGTGCGGATGGTGGAGACATTGGTGCTGACGCCCCGCCTGGCTCTGGCCAGTATGGGCCCGTGCCAGATGCTGAGGAGAAGTTCACGCCGGGAGGTAGCGTCCCTGGTTCTGGTTCATGTCTACTCTTCTGACGCCCGGCTCATCATTACTAGAGGTATCTACTCGTCTACGAGCCGCGCTCTTGCAAACTCTTCAAACGACTCTCGCTGACTTCCTGACTTCTGTTTTCCCTATGCCCATAACAACACTATATGGCGCACATGCTCCCTGCACGACCCTTCACGTGGACAGCCACCATGCCTGCTGATATCAAGTGTTCTACATTTAAGTCACTGTCCGCCTTCTCACCCACCGCAGAGAAATGCGGTCTGCTCAAGCTGAAAGATACTCGGGCGGATGTCGTTGTCGTCGCTCATAGACTCCACCGTCCCCTCGGGGGGAAACGAGCGGCGGCGGCGAGCGGAGGAACGAAACTAGTTGCTCCCATGGTAAATACCGAGAAAAGTATGACCGTGACGGAGCTATGGAGGCCACACCTGTGTACCTGCCCGCTCTTCGAGGTCTTGGGACTCGAGGAATGTCGCATTCCTACACTGACCACCCTTTTTGTCCGCTGATGATCACAATGTCGCTACAGCACGGGCACTCTGTCCACCCTCGCCGAGGTCAAATCCGCGCTACGAACGTACAACGAGAAGCATGACCTTGTCAACCGCGTGGAGCAACAGTACCCGAACGTTAACGCCGACGCGGTCTTCTCCGCCGCGCTGTACGGCTCCCCGAATTCAAAGGGCGCAGTCCCCGTTCCAGAATTTGCTAACTGCGAAGAAGCTCTGGGTGCCTGCGCGGTCGTAGGCAACCCTGATACCGCATTGTAATCGGTAGTGATGAACTGATCACGAAGAAGGGCACACTGCGCCCAATTGCAATATCCACCAGGACCAGGCAGGGCCACGAGACGTGCACGCCCATAGTGGGGTTCGAGTGATACCAACTCTCCTCGGATACCCTCGCCGAGGTTCCACGAGTGCGCTGTGCGCCTTCGACCTCAAGTACACACTCTCTTAGAAGGTTCAGATTAAATCTTTTCTCACACGATGCGTACAGCACCGCCTGTGATGGGCGGCGGACGCGAGGTAATAGTAGAGGGAAAACAGGTATCGGCAGTACTCGAATTACTTCGTAGCCTGGGGCTGCCAAAGAAGTGGATCAAGGTTTCAGAGATGGCACATGGGCAAAAGAAGTAAAATGTCAAGTAATCATGCTCTTGAACTTCAAATAGTCCTCAGAGACAAGGCCAAGGGTAGGTATTAACATAGACAGTCAGTACTAGCCAGTAGTTGAACAGACTCACTTAAGCACTTAAGTACTTAAGCGTTGCTTTACACATCAATGAACTATTTTGTCCAGTCAGGTCAAGTCGCGGAAGTCAAGAAGCCCAGTAGTGGAACATCACCAAACAGTTCCGAGTGTCATAGACAGACACATTTCTGATGTCATCGGCACATGCCATGAGTAGTAAATTTCAGTGCTTGGGCCCAGGGGGGGCCAGTATAAAGGTTAATCAACCCGAACTTCGCCAGATAATGCATTCAAACCCTATCGAAGTGTCATGAAATTGGTTCATTTGGGATGGTGAACTTTAGTGTTGTACCGTGCTCGTGCTCGATGAGGAGCTGGACCAAATCCTCATGACCCCCATATGCCTGATCTAGTGGAGTCCACCCGTGCTCGTCCTGGGCTGCTGCGTCGGCCCCGTGCTTGATGAGGAGCCGGGCCACATCCACATCCGCGCGCTCCACCCGTCCTCGTCCTGGGCTGCAATGTCGGCGCTGTGCTCGATAAGGAGCCGGGCCACATTTAGATGACCCCCTTCGAATGTCGAATACAGTGGAGTCGACCCACACTTGTCCCGGGGTGCCACGTCGGCGCCGTGCTCGATGAGGAGCCGGGCCACATCCACATGACCCCGTGAGGATGCCCAATGCAGCGGAGTCGACTCGTCCTTGTCCTGGGCTGCCACGTCGGCGCCGCGCTCGATGAGGAGTCGGGCCAGATCTACATGACCCCCCGAGGACGCCCAATGGAGCGGAGTCGACCAGTCCTCGCACGGAGCGGCCACCCCGGCCCCATGCTTGATGAGGAGCTGGGCAACATCCACATGACCCCATTTGGACGCCCAATGCAGCGGAGTCCAGCTATGCTTGTCCTTGACTGCCATGTCGGTACCGTGCTCGATGAGGAGTCGGGCCAGATCTACATAACCCCCTGAGGACGCCTCATGCAGCGGGGTCGACCCGCAACTCTCCTGGGCTGCCGCGTCCGCGCCGTGCTCGATGAGGAGCCGGGCCACATCCACATGTCCCCGTGAGGATGCCCGATGCAGCGGAGTCCACCCGTGCTCGTCCTGGGCTGCCGCGTCAGCGCCAAGCTCGATGAGGAGCCGGACCATATCCACATGGCCCGCTAAGGACGCCCGATGCAGCGGAGTCCACCTGTGCTTGTCCTGGTCTGTTGCGTCGGTGCCGTGCTCGATGAGAACCCGGGCCAGACCCACATGGCCCCATTTGGCTGCCCGATGCAGCAGGGTCCACCCGTGCTCGTCCTGGTCTGCTGCGTCGGCGCCATGCTCGATGAGGAGCCGGACCAAATCCACATGACCCCCTTCAAACGCTGAATTCTGTGAAGTCGACCCATGCTCGTCCATGGCTGCTGCATCGGCGCCGTGTTCGATGAGGAGTCGAGCCACATCTACATGACCCCCTTCAGACGCCGAATGCAGTGGAGTCCACCCGTCCTCGTCCTGGGCTGCTGTGTCGGCGCCGTGATCAATGAGGAGCCGGGCCAGATCTACATGACCCCCTGAGGACGCCCAATGAAGCGGAGCCCATCCGTCCACGTCCTGAGCTGCTACGTCAGCTCCGTGCTCGACGAGGAGCCGTGCTACATCCACATGACCTGCTCGTGAATTTAGATGCAAAGGCGTTTCTCCGCGAGTGAAACTCCGAGAATTAACATCCTCTGAGTGCTCAACGGCTAAGAATTTTACAGCGTCACTTAGGCCGCAAAACGCAGCATAATGTAATGGCGTCCCGTTAGGTGCCCGCGGCACTTCTACTGATGTGTCTCGTTCCCAAGGGGAAACAGTTGGGTCGCATATCCAGAGCCAAACTGCAAGATGGTACTTTTTCCGGTCAAAGAGTTCTTCCATCCCTTCTTCTAGATGTTGTGACACGGCCTCGAAACGGGCATGCTCGAACCAGTGCTCGGCCGCATATTCTACAAAGGGGTATTTTGGCAGGATGGCCCTGGTGATACTTTTGTCGAGGTGCAATAGAATACCAAGACATGCTTGAGCGACCAGTGTGTGCGCGGCTGTCATAGTAACATGGTAGCGACTGGAAATTGGATCGCATTTTTTGCCAAAGCGGGCGGAGGTCAAGAACTCCTTGACCGAGAAATGTGAAAATTGTATTACTTGCGAATTTCCGACGTTGGCAAGGGAAAGCAATGTGGAACACGTGGAAAGCACCGCTTCGACTGGATCTTCGAGACGCCAATCCTCGTGAAATGTCGGGATCTGCCCCGCCTTGAAATCAAATGCGAGAACCTCTGCCAGTTCATCGACTCTGAGTGGGCGGGAAACCACTGCGACGCATTGGATGAGCCGTCGGGCAAATTCCCAGTTTGTGTCATCGATCTCATGTAACGTGCGTTCGTACGTCTCATCGAGCGTCACTGGCAATTCGTTTAGAGCATGCTGGACACGCCCTGGGAGGCATTTGCCGAGATGGTCCAACTGACAATACGTCCATCTAAACCTACCAGGGATATACCGGTGAGAGTAGTGAAAGTAAGAGGAAATCAATTCCTTACATCCCATCCGCTTTTTCTGTCAGGACATTGATCACAAGCCGCCTGTGCCACGGGCTCCATCTTCGCATGTTCCTGTTCGTGTTTACGACCGGCTTGATGTATTTCTCAATGTCCTCCTTTTGTCCCTGTTCATCGTGTAAAGAAACAGACCGGAATGTCAAGGGCTCGAGGATAGGTTTGATGTCGGCCACAGGTCGGCTAGTGACGCACATGCGCAGGGTCGGCAGTTGTGAGTCGACAAGGCTCTCTAAAAGTGTTAAGACCTCCAAGCGGGGTGACGATAGCGCAGGTGTGTTTGGACATTCATCCAGGGCATCTATAATCAGATAAACGGGAGCTTGTCCTGGGAGACTCAAGACGTCCTTTAAACACCGAACAAGTTCATCATCGCCAGGGCTTTGGGCACCATCACGGTGTTTCGAACAGAAAGAGGTGAGGACGTTGTAATAGGAATCGGACTGGTCGCAAAGCTGAAATAGGATGGATGATAGAAGCCCTCGGAGACCCTTCTTTTCGTCCTCCCTAAAGTCACAGTAAAACATAGCTAGTGATGCGAGCCCAGATTCTCGCATATTCTCGACATCCTCGATGATCGTGGAACTTGTCAACACCGTAAGTTCTCGAGGATGAAGCGTTGAACGGTTAACGTACCAAAGAACGCTCTTGCCGGCACCCGCTTATGAAAGGGAAAACAGTCAGCCTGCGACGGAGTAAGCGCTGAGAGGTGACTTACGTTTCCCGTGTATCCATAGGAGGGAACTTGACTCAGATGCCTTCCATTCCGAGAGCGTGTTACTGTTAATGAACCACGCCCCCGTCTGATCTTGCCGCAATTTGCGGATCACATTGTAATTTTTCCATGGATCAGGAGGAGAGAGCCAACTTCGAATTTTTCTCAGCAATTTATCACCTGGAAAACAACCTAAGCGCTTCCAGGAAGTAATGCGAACATTAGGGAATGACGTACGTTTGGACTTGTTCATGTCGCTCGCCATTTGATGTAAGATTTCTAGTGCTCAGTGAAACACGGGACTGGCTCGTTGTCGCCAACAAAACGTACTGAGATCTTCCCGTACACCGTCTATGGATGATTTCCCGTCTAGAGAGGAGGGGCATTCAATAGAGCGGATTACAAGCGGGGTTCATTGCTCACCATCCATGAACCCCCTCATATTCTGGACCAGTCCGTGGACAACAGCGAGTGTATGAGCTGCGGTAGTCCGAGCCTCGTATTGCGTGAGTCTGTCCAGCCTCTCTAGTACTGCCGCGATATCCTTCTCCTTGAGAAACTCCTTTACGAACTTGACTGCGAGGTGCTGAGCAAAAGTAAAACGTCGGCGAGGACAGACTCACTCGATCGTCTCTCCTTGAGGCTTTCTGTCACTAGAGCGAGTATGGATATTAACTCCACCAGAATCTTGACCACTATCTCATCCATTTTGGGCGCCGAAGGGATCCGTGTGTAGATGTCGACACGGTTTACAAATTGTTCGACCGACTCAAGCAAGTCGATGAGTGCGTCGCAGTTGGATATTCTGCCCTTCGCCGCCTGCACCACTCGGATGTCACCAGGCCATCTTCATACGAACTGGAGAACGGCACATACATCAAGTAGGATGGCGAGCGAAGCTTGTATCGCTTTCGCGGGTGAAATTGTCTGTAAGAAGACAGTCAAAGATGTGAAACATACCACCAGATCCTGCTGACGTACCAGGCCAAAGACATCGGCGAGCGAATGAGCGGATGAAAGATTCAATAGAATTGATACCGTCGTCTTGATAGACTTCATTATTTTATCACTTCCTTGCAAATCCCTGAAAGCCCGTGCTTGATCTTGGAAAAGGCCACTAATGGCTTCGACAGAGTCGCAATTCTGGAGTTTGATGGCGAGCGGGTGTTGTGCCAATGAGGCGCCCGCCATTTTCTCATACTCATGCAAGGCAGGTTCGAAGAGGGCTCGTAAGCGAGCGGATTCAGGTTGGTGCGCCATATCGCGAGTAGGGAAGAAAAGGAGTCTCTGGGAGCGGGATTGGATAGCTGAGAGGAAATGAGAGCGAGAGGGATGTGCGTGGGTAGAGGGTTATGGGGATGGGGAAACTGCCCGTTGATGGCTTACAAATTCCAATACATACGCAAGCTGATTACTTGAAATAGTTCGGCACAAGGCGGAGTCGAGCCGCCAGACTCCTCACTTGTACGAGATGTTTGAATAGCGCAGCTAGCGCACGAGGGCGAATACGTCAGTCATCCCTAGGTTAAGGCAATGCCAAAGTGAGATAGTCAGAGGCGGATGCCTGGAGTGTGAGAGAGAACGCATTGAGTAGGAGTCGGACATTGACATTCCAACTAACTTTGAGATGTCAGATATCAGCCAAGAGCCGAGGCGGGGAAACATGAAATCATATTTTGATAGGTAAATGAGGCTTATATACACGAATAGGAGACAAAGAGGCTGCGAACTGAATGACGTTCGGGCTGGTTCCTTGGCTCAGGCTTGCGTGTTACGAGAACGAACGAGACACGAGACACGACAAACTTGTGGCGTGTGGCGAGCCACGTGGACGATTGAACATGTTTGGTCATGTTTTGATTCGGAAGAGGCCCCATGGCCAACCGATAACTCGTGTGTAGGTCTGGATGCTCATCGACAACTGTCTATTATCTTTGTCTCACTCGTTTCGGACCAGACTTGACTGATAAGAGCACGAATGGTTCTCGTACTGTTTATGCGATAATTTTCGTACGATCTGGTTTGAGCGCTGTTATTGATAATGAGCTATTATACAGTGTTTTCCAGTACTATACTAGCCAACGTCGTCATCTACTAAACGGATTGTGTTGTATTTACAGTTCAATCAGGGGTGTTCAGGGGGTGACTTTGAATCACATTGAGACAATACATGATAGCCACATCCACGAGGTCCACTTCATCCACAGCCACCACTTCGCACTTGGAGATACAAAGACATCGGGTAGTCAGTATCTCCACACCTTTCCAGGCGATTCCACTGCGATTCCTTGATCAACATCTCTCCAACATCACCGACAGAACCACTCAGATCATCAGAGAGGCGTAAAATCAGAGCCTGTATACCAGAGCGGTTCCGCGGCTTCCGCCTTGCTCCTCAAATCGCCGAAAATCTCGTCCCTGATGGCCTCCTCTCGCAAAAGTTCGGCGCATATAACAGCGGATGTGGCGTAGGTTCAAGTTTCCGATGTCCCGGAACCCAGATGGGGGCTGGTTCGTCTTAACTTCAAACCGCAGGTCCTCTACTTCTCGGGAGGACAGAGATCCGCTCTGGTTCAGTGTTGGGAAGGTCTCAGGTTCAGATGAACTGATCTCGACAGGTACGTTTACCAATTCCTATCGAATTCCTCTTATCCCTCTTTTTTACCCCTTTTCATCGCTCGCTGGTGCTGATATGGCTGCGATGGTTGAATCGACGACTTCCAGTATACACGCTTTGGAAACATCCCAGACTGCTTCCAGTCCTCACTGCTCCCGCCACCGTCATCACCGTCACGGTCCTAGTCGGCAGTGCGGACCTCATGGCACCCGGCGGTGCGCGCGAGATTGCCTAGCGAAGCTGCCCAACGTCCTGAGAGTATCCCCCTTGCTCAGTCGCGCAGGTGCCCGCAGACGCGCCTGCGGGCTCCTTCATCGGCGTCGCGCAGTTTGCGCGTGATGAGGGCCGCCCCTCGCTATGGGCTGCATGGCCATCGACTCCGACAAGGTTAACCAGAGCATCACGAAAGGGAACGTAGCCATCGTTCTCCACGCATGGAAGGATCATCTTTGGTCAATAGGGTCCAAGGGTGAGCCACCAAGGCCGTGTCCGCGTCAGCAGTGGGTGACCAGGGTAGTGGATGGTGGAAGTGCAGATGGTGGCAGCGACGTTGGTACTGACGCCCCACCTGGCTCTGGCAAGGACGCCGTGGGAATCAGCCTTCTGGCGTGGAGGATGGGCTCGTGGCAGGTGCCGAGGAGAACCCCACACAGGAAGGTAGCGTCCCTAGTTAATGTCTACTCTTCTGACGCCGAGCTCATCATTACTAGAGGTATCTGCTCATCTACAAGTGGCACCCTTGCAAGCTGTACGAACGACTCTCGCTGACCTCCCGTCTTCTGCTTTCCCTTTCCTCACAACAACACTGTATACGGCACACATACCCCTTCCGTGATCTTTTACGTGGACAGTCACCACGCCTGTTGATATCAAGCATTCTACGTTCAAGTCACTGTCCAACCTCTTACGCACCGCAGAGAAACACGGTCTGCTCAAGCTCAAATATGCTCGACCCGATGTTGTCGTCGTCGCAGTGTATCTGACATACGCAGATATCGTCGCTCATCGGCTCCACACCGTCGGGGAGGAAGACGAGTGGCGGTGATAAGCGGAGGAACATGAAGCAAAGCAAGCTACTTCCGCAGCAAATGCTGAGAGGTATTCTGCTGCTCCCAGGGACCTGGGACATGAGTATTGCCACATCCCTACCCTGACCTCCTTTTTTCTCCGGTGATGGCCACCAATGTCGCTACAGCACGGGCGCGCTGTACACCCTTGCCAAGGTCAAGTACCCGATGCTCGCATACATCGAGAAGCACGATCTTGTCAACCGCGGTGAGGAACAGTACCTGAATGCCGACGCGGCCTTCTCTGCCGCACTGTACGGCTCCGGAAGCGCATGGGGCCAGACCCGGACCGCGGGTGAGATTGGCGAGATCCATCTACGACCGAGATACAGTATCCGGACCATGATTTACAGTACTACTGTAGTATGGTAGTGAAGCGCTTAGCGTACAGTACTACTACTGTAGTCTTGGATGTTCATCCGACATTAGCCCGGCAACCTATCTTTTTATACTGTCCGTAGTTATCTCTGTGATCTCAGTCCCCACATGCACGAACGTGCGCACTTGCCACGGGACTCAACCCCACCTAGGTTTTGCGCTTGCATAACGCACCACCCGGCGTTGTGGAGGGGGGAACATGTTAAGCCAAAGTCACAGCAGCAGAACAAACGGACCGGCAGCGCGCTCCGATGTCGCTTGACGCTTGCCCGTCAGTTAGGTACTTAAAGACAAAAATAATGAAATAATTATGTCCGTCTCTGAGATTCCAAAAGACCCCTTAAATGTGTAGCAAAACGAGCGAATGCATTCGTACTAATTCAGTCATGTGCTTTACATGAGACTATCATCACAGATCATTCGATCATTTTCAGATGAAAACTAATTTATCGATGATAGATTGGCTCCACGGTTACCATTTAAGGCTCGCCAAAGGTTACCCATAATGCACGAGCGCAACGAGCTCCGAGCCGGTCCACCTTCCAAACCACCTGCTCATGATCAGGCTTATGTTGTGCATGTTTCCAGATTTATCGGACCCGCTTGCGCGTATAAAGGGAGTGCGAGACCTCCTTACAAGCAGTCAGTACACGGCACCCTAACGTCGTCTGACTCGCTCACAAAGTCGTTCGTTTCTCCGCACCACTCTTTTAATACCCACGAATGGATCTCTTCTCTACACTTTCCTCCATTGTCCTTGATGCCTCCAACCCAGAGTTTGAGGCCGCGGCCGCCCCCTCGACACCCATCGACTCGGAGGAGCAGAGCCAACTATCCCACTGGAATTATTGCATTGTCGCATAGGCTTTTTGCAGCCGTAGTTGTTCGAATGACAACATGATACCCGGCCCTTCGGTAGTATTTCCGCTTCTACGAGTCGAGTCTCATTTCTGACTTCGTGGACGGTCCCCTAGTCGGCCTCCACAGTCGTTTTTGTAACCCGTGTTCCCGAATCCTGTATCCTCACTAGATGCGGACGATAGGGATAACTGTGACTTTGATGGTTAGATTCGTCTCTCTGCTGCTTGTGACTACTTTGCTCACAGCTGTTTTCAGAGAAGAGGTAGTCAACTACAGCTATACAGGTGTCATAGCTGCACGTGCTAGTGGTTGACCCACTTCGACAATATACTATTTTGATGCGTTTTTGCTCAACACCAAATTGCTTGGCTACTTGGAAGGTTTTCCACCATGGTCACAGTTAATCCGGGTCATCTGTATCATCTGTATCATGGCGCTGAGACACGAGTGCCATTTCCAATCCCAGCTGCTAATTATGTATCTAGATTTCAGCCATCTCACCGACATCACATGGCGACGATTGCCGTGGTAAATTCATTCCGTGACTGTCTTTTTTTTTTCGGTTCGTTCAAATTTTGAGACTTTTCGCTTTTCCCCCTAGTCCTCGAGTTTGACTGGCGAATCTTTGCTACCATGTTCCGATGTTCCTTAGTATTCTAATCTTCCATCACCCGCTATTGAGGTAATTCACCAGCTTCCTGATTATATTTTTATCTCCTGCATTTTCACACCATCTCCACAAGTGGGGTCTTTTGAGATCAGGTGGTGAATATGAGGTGCACTGAGGAATGCACGCAAGGATGGGAGTGGCGCTCGCTCAGGCTTCTGACAGGGAGCTCTGTTATCTAAGCGAGGCTCGCTTACGTGTGCGCGTACTACTAATATGGAAATCACGATCATAAGCCCGCGTTTTCTGATTTTTGTGAACAGAACTTTTCGCCCCAGCCTCCGATATCCCTTCAACTCGCGTTCTTTCCTTCGCCCTGGTAAGTATTATATGGTCAACCATCATATCTGTTACTTTATAGACCCCTCTCCCCGCTGTTTGTGTTTGTAATCGTTTTCCCACAGCCATCTTGAGATAGGTAACCGTCGGTCGTTGTTCTACCCCGCAGCACTGGCAGTGTACCCTTTTCAACAATGGACTAGTTCCATACGCGTAGATTCAGCATCTGACTGTTTTGCTACTGGAAGGTCACCGTTTCCCACCGTGGCCGTGACGTATGTTGCCGTTTTATCTGTCTAATTGGGGGGTACAGAGCCCACGATCTGCAAGTATGTACCCCAGAAACTTAGTGAACACATATCTTGATACTCACCCCAGTTTAGTTCAGTATCCAGAACCCTGCATTTGTTGATATACTTGTTGCTAGGCTGTTTGTATCCTCGGTTCCCCCCTTCATTCTACACGCGTCCGAGATCCACCATACCAATATACATAGCTCCCGTATCTACCCTGGACGCGTTGCCAAGGTCGCCTACACATCCCCCGGATGCAACCAAGGCCTTGGGTGTTTCATGCATTATATCCATGAACAACTCACTGGTACATGTCGACCATTCTCGCGAGTGCCGAGACCACCGAGTATCCGTCGAAAATTTCTTCTCATTTGTCTCCATATTCCCTCAGACTACAGTATAGTCAACTTAAAATGGCGAGTATGTCACGGCACGACGAGGCGACGCGTGTATTCGCCTCAGAATAAACGCTCTTCTCCTTTTGGTCACCCCAAGTGAAACTCACAGCACATGATTAAGATTTCCAAGATCTTTTATATATGGAGGTTGCAACTGACACAGTCCCGAGGTAAGGGGCGCAGTCAAAAAAAAAAAAGTAACAGCTAATGCTGCAGTGGCAGCGTCGATCATGTGGGGTTCAGCGCTTTTCAGTTGATCATAAGTTATCATGTGTGCGAGGCTCCGAGGACACGTGTTTCATAGAGGATAGTAGAGTTAATATCGTCTTTTTATCCAACACAGGAAGGTCGCACTCCCTCGCATTATTGGTTCAAAACTGAGCAAAAAAAATAGCACCTTGGCACGCGTCGCCACAGAAGTCAGGGGAATAACAAATAATGGGAAAATGGGAGGAGCAATTCCGACTTTCCGCGGACGCTCTCGGTCGAAGACACCGCGAGTGCGCTGTCCATCTTCGACCTCAAGTTCGTGCTGTCTCTTAGTGGGGTCTAGATTCAATCTCTTCCTGACATGATACGTATAGTATCACTACTGACTGGCGGTGGGCACGAGGTGGTGGTCCAGGGTAAACAACTATCAATGGTACGCGAGCTGTTCAGTAACTTGGGGGCGCCAAAGAGGTGGATCGAGATTTCGGGATAGCATAAACTGTAGAAAGAGGTGGCATGTCTCACAAGCATGTTCCTGAATTCTAAGTTCCCCGAGATGAGATGAGGACATTCCTCAATAAAGAGAATCGATCACGATACGTCGTTACACCCGATCGGGACATTAGACTGCGAATACCTCAAGTCCGGAGGGTATGTCGATGCTCAACGTTGAGCCGAGATACTCGACCATCCCGACCGGGCGGTACACCCAAACTTCCCCCTGCTGCAACTTGGCGAGGTCATACGACTCACGTTTAGGCGCCCGCCCCGCAGTCTGTTCCACAACCGTCAAAACGCCCACGTCAGCTGGCTTCACACTTTGGCCGTCGCCGACGGCACCGCGGGGGATGGTGTCTTCGACGAGCACGGCGGTGTGGTCGGGCTGCCCCAGGATCGCGAATCCGCCATACTGCGCCGTGCCAATGCGCACGGACCGCCACTCGACGATATCGCCCGCGCGGAGGCGGTCGTCCCCACCGCGCCACCTGCCCACGCCGGGCTTGCCGCAAAAGAGCAAATGCCCGTGCGTGCGCGATGTGCTCAAGATCGGCGCGTCGCGGGGCCCGACGAGGGAGCCGGCGTGGCGGAGCGCCTCATGCGCGACGTCCCAGCACTCGCCGCGCGCCACGGGCCGACCAGACGCGGCGGCGCGCTCGGCGAACGCCGCCACCGCTGTGCCGTGTGTCTCAGTTGCGCGTCGTAACGCCGCGCCGGACATAGGCTCAGGACACGGTCGGAAGCGCGCCCAGCGCGTGACGCTCCCTTTTCCGTACGTCACGGAGTACCAGCACATGCTGAGGTCCGAGAAGAGGACCACGCCGCGTGCGTCCATGTGGCCGGAGGAGCCGCCGAAGGAGCCAGCGAAGCGTATCTCGGGTGATCCGTTTATGTGTGGCGGCATCGGCGGGTCACCCGTATACCAGTCGGTGTCCCAGGGTGTGGATGGGTGCATGAACACCGCAAGGTCGGCAGCGGCGGAGCCGTTTGCTGTAGATGGAGGAAACGACATCTGGAGATCGACTACTTGAACGAGGCTAGGCATGAGATGACAAGTCAAACCGATGAAGAAAGGAACAAACTGGGATCCGAGGGATATGAGGGCCTGGCGGATGTATTTGGTAAAGGTGGCGCTGGCTCCTCCGAAAGTGTAGACGGTTTCGTGGAATAGTTGATTTTTGGCTGTGAGGTGTCAGTAACAAGACTAATGACCGATTTCAGAAGGGGTTGACATACGGGTCCTCTTTGCGGCGGTGGAGGAGGGACACTCCGGCGGCGTGGTGGTGATGGAACTTGAAATGGGGCTGATTCGTCTGGGGGCTCAAGGCCCGTATTTTGACTTGTCCTGGAACCAGCTCTGGGAGGAGGCGGAGGAGGCGGAGAACGTGGTACCGGCGCCGAGGTAGTACCCGGGTAACCTGCAACGGCGGGTACGGTCACGGTAGATGCGGTGGTGGGTGGAAGTGAACCAAAATAACGCGCGAAAAACTCATCGAGCCATGCAAAGAACACCCGTTTGTCTTCATCTGAAAGGTTCGCCCAGTCAATCGTTTCAACATCGGTGATCCCACCAGGGACCTCAGAAGCTTTATTGGAAGATACCCTTCTAGGCGGTGGGGGTGGAGGCTTTGCTTTTGTCGCACTACTAGAGGCGTTGTTTGCGGAGAGCCTTTCTCGCGCCGAATCGTATGACTTGATGCTGGCGCTCTTTACCTGGGTAGCCTTTTCCTTCAGAGTTGAGACTAATAAGGTCAGAAAGTTTGTCGTGTGCAATTAGGTTACATGTAATACTTGCCAGAAAACGGTGCCATTGATTGTCGAGGTCCAGTTGAGCGAACGGAACGACGGACGTAAACAATAACAATCCCAAACATCTGATTATCTGATTACAGATACGTGATTATATCTGCTGGTATAAAAGTACCGTATCACTCCCAAGCGAAAGTACAGGCTACCCTTAATAACGTACATATACATGCGTTTGGCTCCAGGGTAAACACGTTTCACCCTTCTCTCGGCCCACTGGAACCTTACCGCCCTGGGTCTCACACCAATCCACGCGGAGCATCTAACTCGTCTTTCTCATGTTTTTCCGGGCTTCTGACAAAGCCATCATTCCTTGTCTCGTGGGATGTGTGTACGTCAACCCTTATCCCTCCAAGCGAAATGGGGCCGGTCGAACTGGTCCTTTGAGTCCCTTTGATCGTGACCATGGCGCCACCGCCCTGGGGGGATACGTATGTGTGACGACGACTGGGACCACAGTGAGCATAGAGGGGAGGGGAACAGTTCACTATCGTACAGGGGAGATGAAAAGTCTTGAAGAGCGCGGTACATCCTTGTAGCAGCGATTACTACTGTGATCTGGTAGGGAAATTGAAACATCTGTGGAGCAGTAGGATGTTAGAAACAAACAACCGTCGCCCACTCATAAAAATTGAGAACGTGCCTCGTTGAGCGGATCTGGTATGTGGAGAAGAACAGGCCCAATAAACACTCCTTTCTAGACAATACAGAAAGAAAGATACCATTCAGATTCAGGCAATTGAAGACCTGCAAGAGAAATAAGATTACGAAAGGTGAGAAGAGACGTGCAAAAAAAAAGCTAGGCTTACTACTGGAATGAACCCAGCAACCATGGCAATAAGCACCCAAACAATGCCCTTACGAATAAAGAGCCGTCAGGGCGATTTAACAGTAGCGCGACAAGTGAGAATGGTATCTATCCCACCTGTTTCCACAAGAAGCGTCCCATTGCCAGGGAACCCTCTCGGTGGCAGCCAAGGCGGAGCAGGCCAACGAGCATCATGACGAGGAGGGCGAAGTCCGTTATAAACGAGGCGATGTTGGTCATTTCGGTGACCTGGACGTTGAGCGGGGTGCATGGGATACCGGGAGTACCCTTTACTCCGTGAATCTGTTGAAAGCATACATGAGCGCGGGACGTTAAAAACAATTTGCGTATTTACTCTCGCGATGGCTGATAAAAGCAGATTGATATGAGTTCCAGATAATCGGAAGAATGAAAGGAGTGGAGTTACCTTGTATGATGAATGCACCACCGACGCACCATAAGCACATTACAATCGCCACCACAACCTTGTTTTTATTCCAAATGGCAATTCTGCGGGCCCCAGCACGAACGTCCATTTCGGGGGACCATCGTATTTACGAGGGGTAGCAGACGTACATTCGGAGCGCAAGCAAAACAGTGGCAGAAGAGAGAGCCAAGTAGGAGGGGATCTAGAAGAGGCCGCTACGGTGAAGATTCCCACCTCGGCCCTCAAAAAGGATTACTGACCATATGAAAAAGGCCAGTAACCTTGGGGTGACAAATCAGACCACGGAGTCAGGAGACAGGTATGCCACACTGTACACACCTGACAGTTGACTATAATGGCAGTATTGAGAATGACGAGATTTATGATTACAGCCGTGAGGGTTGCAATGCGGGTAAGAGAATAAATCTACAGATCACGAAAAAATCAGCTCGTCGTCCGCGAAGGGCTGATCATCACGGACCCAGAAACTCCACCCGTGGGGGCGACGCCCTCGGATGACATCCCACTCGAGGTCAAGAGTGACGAAGTACTCCCAACTAGAGGTGGGTCCTTGAATTAAGTGATGCGCGTGAGAGGAAATGGCTGGTGCCACGAGGACGCACATATAGATACCATCCACCACGTGCCAGAACTTCAAAAGTGCGACTTGTCAAAAAGACAGATTCAGTATGTCGATAGATAGGTGGAAAAATGTACGCACAGTCATACTTGGCGATTTCAATGGGATCACGGAAATTGACCATTGGAAGAGATCAGTAGCGGAATGAATAGGCGGGCGGGGGTGTCATCTAAGTCTAACCCATAGCGTCCATTTTATTGTCCGGGTTCGACGCTAGCTAGATCTGGCTCTGGCGGATTCAGGTACGGCACCGCTCAGGTTCGGGTCAGGTTCACTCACAGGTATGACCGCAATTTTTGCCATCTAATTTCGGAAACTATGGTACCTGTAGATTAGATCCCAGCCATAGCATAAGATTCGAAGACGCCTCACATCAATGACACCACCGGACCATGGCTGTGGTAGGGTATCTTCGAAAAAGGTCCAAAAGTGATATTATCTCTGAATTCAACCCTTTCTTCGGAGGATGATATCAGGATATTCTGATTATGGCGTGAGAACTACACAGAGAGAAACAAAGCGACAGAACATCCTTACAAAGGCATTTTAGCACCTTGTAGATTCCTTCCCCTACTACCTATCAAGGCGGGACTGTCAATGCCGTAGATATCTGAACCTACGGCGACCCATATACAGAACGGACAAAGTGACCCTGAGGCTTGAGCGAGATTTGAACCATAAAAGAGCAAAAAAAATGTAAGAAACCAGTGCATCTTCGATTCTTGTGGCGTAGCGTTGCGATCTCGGCGCACGTTACGGTAGCTGATCTACGGTAGTTTTAGAGTGCGTTTATGGCTAGATCCGATGTCACGAACTGTGCGGGGTGCGGCCTTATCTATGCAGGCCCTCGAGCCCTTGAGCGTCCGTGTTGCACTCCTGGCCCGCATCCGATCACGAGCTGTTGCTAGCCATCGCTTCTAAAGCCCCTGCCCTGAGCTGGAGTTGACCTGGACTAGTGGTAATCGTGAAGTAGTTGGGCCTGGTGGTACATGAACCTGAGACCCGAACTGGCAGATCACAAGATTAATTGTTGAGTAGAATATAGAGGCGCAGATCGGAAAATTCGCACCTTTCCCAATTCAGCAGGCCTTACGCTGCAGAAGACGAGAGGCATGAACCAAAAAAAGGTAGGTCCGTGATGGGTGCCGAGAAAGGCAAATCAATCATCCAGTAATGTCGTCCTGAGTCAAGTTTTTTTCCAGCCAAAAAAAAATAGAGGGTTCTCCCTCCCTACTTACGTCATTTTGATTTTGAAAAACCAATGTCATGTTTGTGAAACGTTTCGGTTCGGCCAACTACAGTACGCGGGGCCGACCGTTCACGTGATGTGAAAAAAAGGTAACTTAGCTCAGAATTCCTCCGACGGTCCGTCGGACCCCACCGACTCTTCACTCAAAATGAGACCTCTCTCTATGTTCATTGATGACGCAGGGGAATTTAGAAAAATTTAAAACCCATCCCATCTACTAGGAGTTGAGGCTGTAAGTACTAAATAGAGGCAGTGAGGAGCATAGCAAGGGAAGAGAACTACGGAACGAGGCTATGAGACAGGAATAGTGACAGAAAGACTTGTGGCGTGGCGGGTGCTCCGTCGTGGCCGTTCACGCGTGGCTGTAAGTAAGGCTTGCCTTACAACTGTTCAGAATTCAGTGCCAGTGGTGCCTGGTACAGATGCGGTGCCGTCCGTGTGCACGCATACTAACTGGCAATCTATCGACCCTAATAATTGAAGCTGACATGTAGTTCCCAACTTTGATTGCCAGACAAGATATCTGGCCCAGCTAAAGGCACCCATATCCCAATGGGACTAGCAATGTGCATATAGCTACATGAAGAAACACCTGCGTTTGCCTCGGAATAAACAATTTCTGCCCTTCTTTCGCCCCGAGCGAATCTTACTGTCCAAGGTCTCATACTGGTCCGTGCGGATCAGCTATTTTTCCATGCTACCAGTGCCAACAACGCCATCGCTCGTATTTGGCGTCAGACTACTATCGTCGTGGTATGTTTGCACGTCCACCGATATTTTACTGAGCGGGACTGGCCCGGAGAGGACACGCCGGGTCCCTTTGATCGAAATTTTGGCGCCGCCAGTCCGGGGAGATTCATATGTGTGGCGACGACTAAGACCATACTCAGTTGGCGGAAAGAGGAGATAAGGAGATGAATGAATATCATACACGACTGGGGATGAGAAGTCTTGGAGAGCACGGTACATCCTTGTGGTGGCGATCGTCATTGCAATAAACCAGGGATATTGGAACATCTGGAGAACCGTGAGGATGAGCAGACGACCAAGCCTCGCCCACTTGAAGAGTCAAGAACGTACCATGTTGAGCGGATCTAGTATTTGGGGCAGAATAGAGCTAAATCAACGCTCCTCATCCACAGACGAGATATAACGGAAAATACCACTGAGGTCCAGGCAACTGAAGACCTGCATGTCAAATGAGAGGTAAGAAAGTGTGAAACGCGAAAAATAGCTTGGCTTACTACTGGGACGATACCAAAGACAATTGCAGTGAAGACCCAAACAACACCCTTACGAACAAAGACCACAGCAAATTGAGGGCACCACAGCATGCGAGGGTCATCTATCCCACCTGGTCCCATAAGAAGTGTGACAAGTGTCGAATCCTCGACGAATCCTCTCGGTGATATTGAAGGCGGAGCAGACCAACGACCATAATGATAAACAAGAGGAGGTCTGTTACAAACGTAGCGATATTGGCCATTTGGGTTGCCTGAACGTTGAGCGCCATGCATAGGTTAGTGGCTTCATCCCTTGCTTCGCGGATCTATTAAAAATATAAACCTGGAACGTCTGAAATATCGACAAGTGCATATTCACCCGAATGACATCTGGTCGAACCGGGTTGGTATGAGATGCTACAGGATAGGAAACGGGACTCACGTTGGATAATGAATGCGCCGTTGATCAGCCATATACACATTGTGATCACCACCACGGCCAATCTTTTGTTCCAAACGGCGATTCTGGAAACGTCCAACATGAATGGCCCATCTCAGGGACACAATTACACCCCTGAGGGGTGGAGGACGTACGTGCGGAGCGCGAGCAAGAGAGATGTGGCGGAGAAGGCCAGGTAAGCGGGGATCTAGAAGAGTGCAAGTAGGGGCCATTAACTTGAAGAGTTTTTCCCCTCGGATACCGGCGTCGTTGTGAGGAATCACTGACCAAACGGAAAAGGACTGTGAACTTAGGGCGACAAGTCAGAGCACGAGAGTCAGGCGGCAGAGATGGCACATGATACATACCTGACAGCTGATTATAAAGTCGATGTTAAGAACAACAATATTGATGATTACAGCCGCGAGGGTTGCAAGGCGGGCAAGGACGTAAATCTAGCGACCACTGAAATCAGCTCCTGGAGGCAAGTGTGCGGCCTATCATTACATACCAAGAAAGTCCGTTGGAAGGAGCGACGCCCTCGTATCACATCCCACTCCAAGTCAAGGGAGATGAGAAACTCCCAACTGGAGGTGTAGTTTTGAGTCATGCGCGGAAGGAAGGGTCGGCACCACAAGGACGCACATATAGACACCATCGACGACATGCCAGAACTTCAGAAGCGTAACTTTTCAAGAAAGAGAAATTCAGCACGTTCTCAATTCCAAAGATGACAGTGAAAGTATACGCACACTCCTCCTTGACAAGTTGTTCGGGGTCGCGGTAGTCGGGCATCAGGATCAGGAGAGACGCGACACGTAGGATAGGGGCCTCAGATTCCCGCAGCTCCTTTTTACACGCCCGTGCGGTTTCTGGGACGAATTCGTGTAGTTCGTCACTAGTCCATCTCTGGCGGATTTGGGTCCGTTCACAGAGAGACCTTGCAGTAATTTCATATTTCGCGAGTCCGTTTATGAATTTGAGTTTGGCGATCAATTATGTCATCGCTTGTCCCCCTTTGCATTTGTCGGAAATTGTGGGTACCCATTTGACTCCATGGATGTGGCAGCTTGCGGTTTCGTCGGCGTTTCAGAGCAGGTTTGTGTTTAGACGTGGGGGATGAGAAGTAGGGCGCACATCGGGGGAGTATTTCGGGCGCTCCAAACCCATCTCCCCCCAGCCTTGTTGATGCCCAGAACCCTTGCCAGAACCATCTCGGGGGACAAACAGGCTTGTCACCGAACTGCGGCACAGTACTGTGGTAATACAGTATTCAGTACTGAACTGTAAGTATTTGTCTGGGGACACGTATCGTATAATTAAAGCGCTCAACTCGGAGCCCCCTCTAAACGTCCCGCGTCACTAGACTCGCCACTTCTGCCGCAAAGCCGCGCTGTCGCCTGCTACCTGCTACTGAGCTCGCATCTCGTTTCCATCCTTTGCGCCTTGACACCTTCGTTGTTGTACCTATCAGCGCCCACGCCGCTCAGCCCTGACATCGAGGAAACTCAGTCCTGGGACTACAGTACATACTTGTATCAGGTTGGCCAATGTCAAGGAAATTTGTTCGGCAATCGCAATAAATTCAATCTAGTGCTGAAAATAACTGAAAACCGTCTCGCATACTGTAGTTGGCGTTCTATTATGACGACGGCGCTAGTCAATTTTATTTTGGGATGTCGGCGGTGCTAGACAGCTCTTCGGGGTTACAAGAGTGTTACAAGAAAGGATAAACCATGATAATCGAATCGGAGTTTAGAAGCGTCGATCTACAATTTAACCATATATCCACGTATCGTCATACTGCACACTTTATCCTCCCTTAAACAACCCATCCATCGGCCCTTCGATCGCTTTTACTACGAGTCACATTTCTGAAAGGCAAAAGGGCAACCGGTTTTCGGCTAAAACCACATTCGTAATCCGAGAGTGACGATAGAACCAGCAACCGGAAAGAGCGAAAGCGCCGAAAGGGTATAGTGCCTATATAGGAGGTTGTGGTACAAAACAACAGGACATGCGCATATGAGGCAAGCCAAGAGGAATGTTGTGCAATAGGAGAGGCGAGTACCAATTTGTATTGTAGGAGAACGGTTACAAGGCCAAGACCTGAGGCGACGAGGCGAGAACGTCGTCTTTGGAGAAACTTAGTCGGGCGCTGATGACATCTATCCACGTTCCATGGCGGCATTTGACGCCAGTCTTACACAGCTCCAAGCGGTTTGTCGTTCGCCACCTTTTCCGTTTCTCTACCCAAACTATTGTGGCTCGCCTGGGACATCAGGCTCTGCTCGTGGGCTGTCACGGTTGTATGTGTGTCCACCTCAATCCCGTTGAGCGGGATTGGCACGGGAGCAGTACCTCGAGTCCCTGAGCTCGATATTGTGAAGCCAACGTTATGGGAGGTCATATATGATGGTGGACAAGGACTTCGATCACACCAAGTGAGCGTAAGGAGGAGAGGAGGAAGTGGATATCGTACATGTCAGTGGACAAAAAGTCTTGTAGAGAGCGGTACATCCATGCGGCAGCGATTGACATGGTGATCAACCAGGGAATTTGGAACATCTGTGGCCCCGGAAACACGTGAGAAACCAACGACCTCGTGGAATCAAGTACGTACCATGCTGAACGCGTCTAACATTGGGAAGCGAAATAGAGCTCAATCAACGCCCATGAATTCTAGAAAAGAGATGGAAATAATACCGTTCAAGTTCAGGCAAACGAAGATCTGAAAAGTCAATGAAACGTGAGAGAAGGAGAGGTGTAAGATATCGCTGGGCTTACTACTGGCACCATCCCGGCAATAGTAGCGAGGGAGATCCAAACAACGCCCTTACGAAGAAAGAGTCAAAGATTAATTGAGAATAGTGCGGCTAGTGAGGATCATGTATACCCCACCTGGTTCCACAAGAAGCGTCCCGTAGCCAATGAACCCTGTCTGTGACAGCCAAGGCGGAGGAGGCCAGCGAGCATGACGATAAGCAAGAGGATGTCCGTCACAAACGCGCCGATCATGGTGAGCTTGGTGGACTGGAAGTTGATCGCAGTGCAGGAACCAGTGGAATTGTCCCATCCCTGGCGGAACTATTGAAAGGTAAGCATGGAATGCCATAAATAACAAAAATTGCTTTTTTACCCGCGAAACGCCTAGAATGGAGTTCTAGCTCGTCGGAAGTGGGCGGAAGGACACGCACTCACCTTCAATGAGAAATGCACCGTTGACGCACCATATACCGGCCGCGAGTCCCGTCATGATCGGGTTTCTATCCCAGATAGCGATTCTAGCTTCCAGTGTGAGTGTCTTTTTCTGGAAGTCCATATAAAGGGATAGAAGACGTACATACGGATCACAAGCAAAAGAGAGGCGGTGGAGACAGCCAGATAGGCAGGGATCTGGAAACGTGAAAACAGGTTATTAAAAGGTCTGTCTCTGGTATGGGGCCATGAGTAAAAATTATTGACCATTTCGAAAATGGCTGAGACCTAGCGACGACAAGTCAGAATAGGGTCGTAGGAGGATGACATGGGGCATTGCACATACCTGGCAACTGATGATGGTCGTGTTGTTGAGGAGGATAAGGTTAATGATTACAGTCATGAGGGCTGACAGGCGTGTAAGGGCGTAAATCTGGCGGAAAAACTTCAGTTCTTTGACCGCCCAGAGAGGATACCAAGAATGAAAGAAGGGCCTATCATGACATACCCAGATGGTCCACCGATAGGGTCGACGCCCTCGGATGATGCTCCACTCGAAGCCAAGATTGGTGATGAACTCCCAACTGGAAGTGTGGAGTTGAGTCACCCGTTACCCAACAAGCAACGGAAACAGCCAGAACTACATAGACGTACATGTAAATACCATCCACAACATGCCAGAACTTCAAAAGCGCAACTTTTAGAATAAAATCAGAGTCAGTATGCTCTCAATTTCAAGAGAAAGCTGAAAAAAGTATCCGCACACTCGTCCATAAGGATTACGACGGGATCGCGGAAGTTGACCATTGTAAACGATCAGGTAGGCGATTGGGATGCGGTAGAGGAGATCTGGACCTGTGATAACAGGATAACAGGGCGAAGTACATATGATGGTACGACACTTATGTACCCTTCAAGTGGGGCCAGGACGCCTGGTACCAGCCTCCAGCCTCGGAGCGGTGGGGCGTGGCGCAATGCCATTCCGCGGACTGTATGCCAAGACTAACGGAGTGGTCCGGACAGATCGGGGTATGGCATGAAGGTTTGATTGTGCCTTGGGTGCAATCGCCACAGAAACCGACCCAATTCTGCTGACGAGGATCGCTTTAGTGGCACCGTGAGTTTGCTGCGACGGTGAATCGATGTCCGAACATTCACCTGCCCATTTTGTAGTGCGCAATCACCAAAGACAGGCCCAAGGAAAGCCGTGAAGTAGAGGATAATTATTTGTTGCTGTTGCTGTGTTATCTGCCCGAAGCGTAGCATGGATGCATGATGGAAGCTCAGAAGAAGAAGGAGCTTGTTGTTCAGCACGTGACTTCGAGCTTGTGTCCGCGGAACCGGTGAATAAATTATTTTTGAAATTATTACCCCTCCTCCGCCCAACACATGCTCATAATACAGCATAGGGTAGACTTTGACGTACTGTACAGCAGTCACTGTGGGAAGTACAGTTGAACTGAATAGCCCTGCAAGCTCTCCATAAATTTGGATCCACAACCGTTCAACGGCTCAAGCACTTTCGCCCCGTGGCGCGGTGACATGAGGCACATAAGTTTGTATGTATGGTGATCTAGATTGATGCATAAATGTCGAGGACTTCTTCTCGTCTACATGATGTTGATTGATGAACGGTCTCACCTCTCGCGTTTGGGCCCTGGATCCGAAGATGATGCGCGGTGATATCTATTTATGGCAACATGACTCTTCCTCACCCGCAGCTTCATAACTTGGACTCGTTCGTCCATACGAAGAGCCAGAACCCTCTCTCTCTGAAATACTGGAGAATCTTCCACTATGAAATATGTCGGGTTCAGGAGCAGATCTTATCCACGTCCAGGCGGAAAGCAGTTGTGAGTTTAGACGCTCGTAGCGATGGCACGAGGTCAAATCATCTCTCTCCTTGTGCAGCCGGAACTTGAACTTGGACCGCACCACCACCGCACCTTCCCACCTCCCCAGCCCTCTCCCACACACGCGGACCACGATAGCATCGATTTTTAAGGTAAATGCCACCAGGCAATTCCCATTTTCTGATCCAGACCTGTCACTAGTGTTGATCACGGTCGCAGTAGACAGATTATGCCATGATCCCTGGACTGCGTTCTAACTTTCCCACAACTCACGAGAAGCACGTGTACTGATGAAATGTACAGCCTATTGATCAATGACCATCTAGCTTCTACCCCTAATCGCACATAGCCCAGAACTGGAACTTGGTTCTCAATGAGCTCTCTAGGCCATTATTTGAGGCCCAAGTCGTGCGGTTCGCCTCCAAGGAGACAACTATCATGAATTCAGATGAGGGTTAGCCTATCCATAATGCTTATGTGGGTCATATAAGCTTGTCCGTAACATTGTTTACGACTTGCAGGCGGCGTCCCTTTCTTTCAGGCTTGACACCAATGTTGCATGATGTTGGTTCGTGCCAGCGGTGCAGTCAACCTTTGCTTAGCAAAAACGAATCGGACTTAACCGGATACCCAAATGGACGACTCCGCACCTTGAAAAGGCGTTCTGGCGAAGGACCGGACTTTACCTCCCTCACTGGTCAAAATGGGACAAGGCCTAGCTTGGCAACACATACGGTACACTGGTATCGCCGCGGGATGTACTATGATACTCGGATCACGCACAGAAGAATCCCAAGTTTGATGAACATACCCACTTGGAGAAATCAAACCTGTTTGTCCCACCTGGGCACGGTATGCACCTTGATGACGCGGAGTTCCAAAAGCGCCCTAGGAAGTCTGGTCTCGATGATGAAGTGGCCGGTGGCATTTCTATCTCCAATATGTCGTGGTAACAATTACTGAATGTAAAACTTAGCACGATGCAACAATTTGAAGTCGGCCTTGGTGCCAGGTAGAGAATATTATCACACTTGGCCAGACGTTTGCCTGGCGTTAATCGACGTGATTTCCATGTGCCAACCTCTCTCTGATGTTGGGGTACATCTGATCCTTCCGAAGCTCACTCGCGGCTGTTCCTCCTGTTCTAGTTGTTGTCGTTCTTGCATACGAAGGCAATAACCTTTCTGGTATCATTATTAATGCTGTGCATCAATTAGTCGTCGCTCTAACCCACACCTATTTGTCAAAAGAAACTAGTGACAAGATGGTTCCGGCAATGACTCAGAGCGTCTAGCCGCAGTTTCTACCCTGTAACTCCGGTATCAATGGGGTTCTCTGGGTCCTTGTCGAGGCTTATTCCATGCGGCCTTTCGCGTCGTTGCCCCACTGTGCTAGTGTGCGTACCATGATGGCTCGTCCTTGAAATTCGATGTCGTTCGTACAATGTATCCACGGTCACTTCAATCCGGTCGCGCGGGGATGGGTTCCACTGTAGCTTCGAGGCGTTGTTATTCCCTTTTTGGAGTATGTCGGAGGCTCTATGGAGTCACCCGCTGACAGTGAGTGGTAGAAGAGGGAAATAGACGAATGTCGCACATGTCTGTGGTACTGGACGCGAAGTCCACCAGGGAACGATACATCCGTGTCGCACCAATCGTCATTGCGATCAAGGAGGGGAGCTGGAACATCTGAATTGTCGATGAACATGAGACCATCCCTTACGTCGAATCAAAGAATAACCTACGAGGTTGAATTCACCTGGAATTTACAATACAATTGAGCTCAGTCAACCGTTGGTCGTGAACACACTGAAATGAAACAAAAATACCGTTCAGATTCAAGATAATTAGCACCTGGAACGTTACGAGGTGTTAAGTGAAAAGGGGACGTGCAAAAAGCATGCCGAACTTACCGCCGGTGGGACTTCTGCAAGGGTGGCGAGGAGGAGCCACATGACACCCTTACGAACAGAGAGCACGTTACTAGACCGGGAGAGCCACAGCCGAGGGAACGTCGCTATCCCACCTGTTTCCAGAGGAGTCGTCCCATATCAAATGTACCGCTGCAGTAGCTGCGCAAGCGGATCAATCCAACGAGTACGGCGAGGAGCAAGACTAGATCAGTGACGACGGCAGAAATGATGTTGAGTTTGCTGTTGTCCGAGTTGAATATATTGCAGCCTGGCAGAGCAGCGCTCCAATCAGAGCGGAGCTGCAGATGGATAAGCTCGGAATCGCAAAGTAGATGAGGTCGTTATTCACCCGCGCGATACCTGAGGCAATATCACGTTCGTAAAGTATCCTCGACAGTCTATAGGAGGGGGGAAAAGAGGGCTTGCCTTGGATCATGATCACAATATTGGTTACCCATAAACTGGTTGCAGTCGCCATAACAATCCTATCCTTGTTCCATATGGCAATACTGCAGGATTCCGTAGGAACTTGGCCTGAGAAAGGACATAGGGAGACATACACGCGAAGAACAATCAAAAGTGAAGCGGCCGCAAGGCCTAGATAGGCGAAGATCTAGAACCAAAGTGTTGAGTAGTGCTCTATCCTAGAAATAGTGGCGTGTTGGAGGGCACTCACCAGTTCAGATGTAAGCCAGACCTTGGCGCCATGTTCAGGGTGTGACTTCAGTGATTCGGACGTAGGTTAAACCACCTACCTGACAGTTGATCGGGGTCATTGTGTTAAGATCAATCAAGTTAAGGATTATGGCCATAAGTGTGGCCGCACGTGTAATGGAGTAAATCTATCCAATTGGCCAATGAGGCCGACGGCCGATGGTGGGAGATAAGCTGATGAGAGCCAACACTGCGAATGCCAGTACGGACCCAGATCGTCCATCGGTAGGGACGGTGGCCTCGGATTATATCGAATTCATAGTCAAGGGTTGTGAAGAACTCCCATCTGGAAGCGGGAGTGAGTCAACGTGAAAGTGGGACGTCGACACAGCAGCAAAGTAGGCCCACAGGTAGATGCCGTCTGTAATGAGATGGAAGCTCTTCAGTGCCACTTGAGAGAGATAAGGCCATTAGGTTTTGAATGCTCGAGCGTCAAACACGAAAAGGGAGCGCACAGTAATCTTTCGCCTCTACAGCGGGGTCGTGGAAGTTGACCATGAGACTCAGGTTTGCAACAAAACAGTAGGTGGTCATTGATTCATATGGATGGGCTATATAGATTCATCTCGGTGGGCGGCTGCCGCAGCTCAGAGTCATTGGTCCTGCAGCACTGGCACCACCAGCCTTGAACACAGGGATCACCATTGTGATACCCTGAAACGTATTTGGAAGTTGCCAAGGCGCTTGGCGGCAGCTACCCATCAGAAAGACGACATATCGTAAAAGCTTTGGCGCTATCGGAGTAACTTGCACCGCTCGGCGAACTCGCTAAGTCACCGAAGCATTTACATATGTGCACCTATGTTTTCCCTCTTTTTCTGTGCGTATCATCAGCAATAAGGCCGAGAGGGACTCAGAGAGAGGGGGAGCATCTTTAGTTGGTGTACGGTCCGGCAACAGAGTCCTAAATGATGGTGGAAAACCACAGAAGTGCGAAGCCTCAGAAGATGACACTCCGCTGATGTTCTTAAATACGTGACTATATGACCGATTGCGTGCGCGTGCGTTGTTTTGTCTGTACGGTCCGCGGCCGCGGAATAGGTCTGGTGGGTGATCTGGCAGTGATGGTCCGCTGGCTCACCTCTGCCTCAGGAGAAGGCGTTCGCAAATCGCGAGGGACCAGGCTTTCCTACTCCCTGGGAGAAAGAGAGACATAGCTTGGCAACAATACACCTGGTTGCACTGTGATCGGATCAGAAGCAGCACAAAGAACAACACCGAGTTCTGATGAATATGTCCACATAGAGAAATCAGTCCTCCTTGTTCCATCATATGCACCTTGATGATGCGGAATCCCAAAACACCCTTGTCTGGTGATAAGGTCGCACGAATCAATTTGAGTCCTTCCTCGATATCCACTGCCGGTAGTGTAAAGCCAAACATCTAATGTAGAACTCGTTGAACAAATCGAAGTCTGCCCTGGTGGGAAATGTTGCCAGATATGGTCGGGTGCTTGCCTGGCGTCAAACCACGTGGTACTTGCGTGCGGTGGGAACATGTCTCCGATGTTGAGCTCGATCACTTCTCGATGTTATTATTAACACTGTATATTAATTAGCTGTCACTGGTGATTCAAGTACATGGGAATTGGCTCCAACACACACCGATTTGTCACCAGAAAAGATGTCCCAGCCAGGAGCGTCTACCAACAGCTTCTACCCTGGCGCTTCAGTATCAAGTGCGTTCTCCGGGTTATTACTCAAGTCTAATCCCTGCGGCCTTTCGCGTGGCTGTCTCTTCGTGCCAGTGTGCAGATCACGGTAGTTCGAGAGACGCATTCGATGCCGCTCGTGTGAAGTATTCGCGGTGTCTTAGACCTAATGCGTGTGGCCGCGTTCCATTGTAACATCGACGCTTTGATATTGTTGTTTTGGAGGAAGTCAGATGCACTACAGGGTCATCCGCCAGCAGTGAGCGCAGGAGAAGAGAGGAAAGGAGGAATCTGATGTCGCACATGTTTGAGGTACTAGAGGGGAAGTCCGTAAGAGAGCGATACATCCTTGTCTGGCCACTGATAACGTGACCAAGGAGGGGAGCTGGAACACCCGAGTTGCAGATGGGTATAAGAGCCTGCCCAGGGTCGTGATTGAACATACGAGATCAAGTTGATCTGTCATCTACGGCACGATTGAGCCCAACACGCCACTATTCGTTGACAGATTGAAAAGGGTAAAAATACCATTAAGATTCAAGACAATTAGTACCTGGGACGTTATATGGTGATGAGTGAACAGAGGACGTGCAAGAAACTATGCCATACTTGCCGTCAGTGTGACCTTTGCGACGGGGGCAAGGAGCCATACCACCTTTACGAACGGAGAGCAGGTTTCTTAACTGAAGTAGCCACTCGATCCAAGAGTCTATGGTGGGAGACAAGAGCCAAAAATATGCTTGGCGTTATGGACCTATCTTGACGATGGCCTCGGATTATACTGGACTCGTAATCAAGGGCTGTGACGAACTCCCATCTGGAGACGTTAATGGGTCTACGTGGAAGCAGTAAGTCGCCGCAGCAGCAAAGCGGACCCACAAGCAGGCACCACTTGTGGTAGGATGGACTCGGACGTTTTTGAATACCGCTTGAAGGATAAGCTGATCAGAACTTGAGGGCTTGAGTGTCAAGCACGAGAGGAGCGCACAGTAATACTTCTTGGCTACGGAAGGGTCTCAAAACCTGACCACGCAGCCGGACTTGGGAGCGAACGATGGGTAGGTTTTGGGGGTCAGCTCCGCCTGGCACGCTGAAGCCGGAAGGTTGACCAGGTGGTCTCGTCGATTGATTCTACAGCCGGCTTCTGACTGAGTGAGATTCATTCCTACCTGGGCCTACTTGTTGTGCCGTGCTCAAAACCTTCAGGTGGGACGCTATCATCGCGCTTCCTTAGTGATAATAATGACGTCAAGTGATGGGTCGTGTACGATGTGTCGCCATTTGAGGTTTCGAGGGTCGAGCAATGAAATTGCCGCCACAAGTAAATTCGTTATATGAGTCTAGGTACGCGTCAGATCTGGTTGCTTTAGGATTTTTCGTCATTGAGGCGTATCAGTTTAGTAAGGGAAACACCGCACATTTCCTGGGGCAACCGTGAGATCGATTCAAGCGAATATGAATGAATCAGCGCTACGATGACAACTGAAGCTAAAACGCGCGTTAATGGGGTTCTCAGTGGTTAACCCCGGGACTCGGGCAATCAGGGCGGTACCATCATGCCCGCCCGAAGGACGGATACATGGTTTTCACCTCGAGAAATCAGCTAGTCCGCTACTTAGTCGCCAGCGCAGCGCAATATTGTATCTGTGGGGTGTGACCTTCACTCGCTAAGTGGGGGGCCATTTCGCTTGGACATGTTAGGAGTTGAAATTTGAAACACTGTTGAAACCAAGGGTCCAAGGCAAACGTCGATGACCTGACGTAATATTTATCAATGTGCGGGATTCTCCGTTTGAGTTTGATCCACAGCCGCCAGCCGCAGTACTACAGTAGAGTAGTGTTGCTGCACTATCCGTCCACCAATGTCCTGTTTTGGCCCGGGTTGATTCCCCATTCTCTACCGCCGCCGCTCTATGCTAGCTATAGTAGTACGTGATTGGCGTTACGGCTTCTATTCCATCGCATCCAACCTTGACCGCACTTTGAATGGTACTAGTATCTCCAAAACGCAACCCCACGCCGTGACGCAGGTCTGGATGATTTTCGTCAAGCACGCTGTTCATTAATGGTCAGTTTCTCTCCTGTACGCTTGAACAGGCAACGTTTATCGGCATGTCTGGTTCCAAATCATTGTAGCGACTATAAATGGCATACATAGTAACCACTGGAACGTTCCTGCAGAACATTAGTTGACGCGTTGACGACTTGCGACGAAGGTTATTTCCTCGTATATTACAAGGGCTGATCTTTTTCGGGGTTTTCGGTGTTGCACCGTCAAATTCATCTTCTGTGTACAAAACTATATAGCCCATCAAAGACCCTGACCGCTATCCCCGCAGCGGCAGTGCCACACCGGTGTATCACGGTTATGCACTCTACGAGAAGAGCACGATACGTGAGGGTTTTAAAATATCAGTTATACTTGGTGGTACGTGAGCGAGTTCTGATATCCCAAACCTACTTGTTTCTACCTATCACCCACTTGCAGATAGCATGACCAACTTCCGCGCCCCCGCTGTGACCTCGAGGGATTACTGTGCGCAAGCGTTTAATATTTGGTACTGGTGCCTTCAAATCCTGATCAGCTCGTCTCTCGATAGTGGTACTGAGGAGTCTCTACCCAACCACATGTGGGGTATACATGTGGGTCTGCCTTTCTGTTGCGACCCCTCGCTCTGAGGTAGACCCACCTCCCTTATAGTTGGGAGTATCTCACAACCCTCAACTATGAGTTGAATGTCATCCGAGGGCATCGCCCCTACCGGTGGACCATATGGGTCAGTAATAGCAGGCGCTTTTTTTGGCTCTTACCTTCCCAGCTTGGGCCCTTGGACTAACCAATCGCTTGGGTAGATTTACTCACTTACACGTGTGGCCACCCTTATGGCCGTAATAACTACTCTCATTGGCATGAACGTCACGACTGCGATCAATTGTCAGGTAGGTAGTCCGCCCCATGTCTGAGTCGTTGCATTCTGATTGGCCATTCAATTACTACAAGATCTGGATCTCATTCGACTTCGTGAGT
>Ga0307512_10001534_pt1 | contig 32406 bp, 32 predicted proteins | sample 14_EM_MG_FD_200267 | JGI IMG/M metagenome (GOLD analysis project Ga0307512, IMG submission 200267) | Populus trichocarpa ectomycorrhiza microbial communities from riparian zone in the Pacific Northwest, United States - 14_EM | ecosystem: Host-associated > Plants > Roots > Unclassified | place... | reverse complement strand
CTGATTTTAGCTTGCATAACTGTATTATTGACTGCCTTTCTAGGCAAAAATACCATATATTGAAGGTGAAACACAGATACCAAATTAATCGATATTGCAAACTGCTCAACAAGCAAAAGCTCAATAATGGTTGCTGAAAACTTCATTTTGATAAGATACTATTAACACACTGCAAATACAAGAGCCTTATATGAATCTATAGATGGACCTGCTGTGCAACCCGCTGACAACCCGCCCAATTCAGACGGGTTGGGAGTTTACCATGGAACCATACCCGATGGGCAGTTCGGGTATACTGACAACCCGGACCGCCAATTTGGCAACGGTTCGGTTTGGACCCGGACCCGGACCCGAAGTGACGGTCTGGAACCGTTGCTAACACTATTCACCTACAAACAGAAACGCCCACAATTTCACTCTTTTTGCACGGGAGAAGCCAGCCTGGACCTCCCCATGACCTGCAAAGATGTCAACCTCGAGGAATACGAATCGATATCCCACCTGAAGCGCCCATTCATGGTCTACGGCATAAATATGCACATTCGCACCGCCTCCGCAAAAGCTCCCACTCGGCTTCGCCATCATGACGTACGTACATACACTCTACAAGCACCTCCGCACCGACACATGGGACCGTGTATGGAAATTCCACATCGTATTCCAACAAAAGAAAATAAGCCAAGACCTATCTGAATCATCAGGCTGGAGCACCCCCAACCACGGCCCCCATACGGCCCCACCGTTCAAACGTATGCCCACCGATAATACCCACCTCATGAAATGAGCACACACAGCTGGGGCTCCGCAGGGCCCAGCCAACCGCAGCAGATCCAGCGACGAGATATGCAACAACTACAACAAAGACACCTGCACCTACCCGACCTGCCGCTACACTCACGCCTGGGCGATATGCCAGGGACCTCATCCAGCCACACAATGCAGCCAAACGCAAGGTGCGCCTATTAGCCAGAGCATATCACGGCGGCAATAGGGACCTGCAGGGCCCCCACTGACAATGGGATGACGCCCCCGCGGCTCCGGAGCCCTCAACTCGAGTTTCCGTTCACGCTCACAGACACCTGCCAACCAAATGTCAGAAACCTCGGACCTCAACTCGAAACACGATGGGATCATTGGCAACAGAATCACTCAAACCCAGGCCTACGAAACACTCGCATAGACATAATCCGCTACGGAGTGTTCATCGGCTATACAGGCCGCCCACAATTCATCCTCGGGGACAACTAGCCATCGTCTCTCAACGTCCCCATTTCAATCACGAAAGACATCGAAAAACGCGCGTCCACCAGCCAAATCCTCAGACTCACAACCCTGCCAGCCAAATACATAGCATCACCACTTGGACTGGCACCGAAGCAAGATGGCACTGGGAGGAGCAACCACCACCTATCATCGCCAGGCGGGCACCCAGTCAACGACAATATACCCCAAGCGTGGGGGAGACTCACATACACACGTTTTGACAACGCCGTAGCCGCTGTACAGGGCTGCGGTCCCGGAGCAGTCTTAATCAAATGAGACCACACAGATGCATGTCGCCACATCCCGGTGCACCCCGACGACTGGAGGCTACTATGATTCAACTGGAGGGAAACGTGGTGGTGTGACCAGTTCCTCCCTTTCGGCTGCCGCACATCGCCAGCCATCTTCGACATCTTCGCATCGGCCTTGGAATGGCTCCTCCAACCCCAACGGGGTCCCGAACCTACATTCCACTACGTTGACGACTTCCTCGCCATCTTCCCGTGCTCCGCAGCATCAGACGCACCACACAGGTACAAAGGAGACTTCAGTCAGATTTGCAGCGACCTGGGATACCGAGTGAAAGGAGAAAAGAACGAAGAGGGACACTGCATCAGATTCCTCGGCATAGAAATCGACACACAAGCAATGGAGGCACGCCTGCCGCCCAACAAGCACGAGAAAGCAACGGCACTGGTCAACTCCACACTCGCACAGCACTCAGTAACACACAGTAGCTTGGAAACGACCGTGGGCTTCTTGTCATTTGCCTCCAACGTGGTGCCAGCCAGCCGCCCCTTTCTTGGTTGACTCTATGATGCCCTCACAGCGACATCGCGAACTCACCACATTCGAGTCTCGTCGGAGATCAAGAAGGACCTGTCCTGGTTGCAGATGTTCCACCCACAATGGAACAGGATACAACTCCTACCCCACCCACGGCAAATCTTACAGATATGGACAGACTCATCTGGACAGAAAGGGATCGGGGGCTATTTTCTGAGAGCAGGAGAAACCCTGTCTACCATGCTCACACCGGCCCAGCTCTTCAGTACTACGGTCCCACAGCGGCATAAAGTCAAACACATCAACTTGAAAGAAATGTACACAGTGCTACACGCACTGCACAAATGGACAACCGAGTCCAGAGCCGGTAGCATCATAGTGCACTGCAACAACGAGGCAGTCATGGCAGCACTTGCAAAGGGAAGCATCAAAGGCCAGGCATTCAGCCCGCTCCAGCAAATTGCCATTCACATAGCACTCCACGATATCGAGCTACACTGCATATGAATCTTGACCAAGCAAAAGGGTCCTGCTGACGCACTCTCACAATGGGATACAGAAAAAATCGCTAACCTGTGCCCAAATGTACAGTAGATAGAATCGCAAACGATGCACCCGACACCTGGTACGAGGATTGCAACCTTCCCCCCCAGGCCGCACGATATCTCTGGTGGGGACTCAGCTCTCAGACCCTACACACATATACAACACTAAGAAATGACTTTGTCCACTCCTGCGCAGTACGAGGAGTCACGCCCTTCCCAGCGTCGGAGCAGCTGCTCGCACTGTGGACTGCCAAACTCGGCGAACGCGGCCTGTGAATAAAGACCATCAAAAGCTACCTCACAGGCCTAAAGTGACTCCACATCGACCTGGGGCTCAGCACCGAGCCATTTGGCAATCATCGCCTACAACGCATCATCAGAGGAATCAACCGATTCCACGGCGAACCGAACAGGAATGAGCGCCTTCCAATCGCACGTGGCCTCCTCATCCGCATCCTCTGGCTGCTAGACTCAAACGACCACCATGATGCGAACCTCTACGGGACCTTCTGCCTTGCACACGCCGGATTCCTCCGGGCAGGCGAAATACCATGGACAGCGAACGACCTATTCCATGGCCAGACGGAATGAGCACAATGGAACCTCACCCGAAGATCTATCCAATTCGAGGAGGACCAGCTACTACTCACACTGCCAAGCTCGAAAATGGACCCCTTCCGCAAAAGGGTCACGATCACACTGTCAGCGTCGAGCGATGCCGCCCGCCCAGTCACGGCCATGCGGCACCTTTACGAAATCTGTCCAACCTGGACCACACTCGCCCCTCTCTTCGCCTGCACCCCTGGGGATGGCCCAGGAAGCGAAGCATTCACACGAGAATACCTGGTCCAGCACATGCGGGAACTGCTGGGACAGCTGGGAGTCAGGGGAGCATACTCGGGACACTTGTTCCAAAGGGGATCGGCAACCTCGGCTAAGGCAGCGGGGCTGGCCGACAACAACATCCAACTACTCGGCCGATGGTCATCAAACGCGTACCAAGCCTACCTCGACTACCACCCCGAGCAAGTATTCCAAATCGCCCGCCACTTCCAAAACTCACCAGAACACTCCCCATAACACCCCCTCCACATCATTTGGGGGCTGCCGCCGCTGTTGGGAAAGTCCAGGTGGAGCGGCGGCCACAGCGCCGGCCTCCGCACCCCCCAGGCGGCACCTCTGTTTAATGCATAGTTTACTGTTTTGTTCTGGTCTGATTTGGTGACGGTTCTAGCATGAGAATGGTTTTTCCTATATGAGAAAATAAGAAGCACGTACCAAGGGAAGATTGAGTCCACTAGATGGTCCAGCTTGACTCAGGGCTAGTTGAAGCGAATTGGCGGGAGGGAATTGACCGATGGCTAGTGAGGTTGAGTAGCAATGGCCATCGGCTGGCTAGGGCAAGCAATTTGGCCGACGGAAGGGATGGAAGATGGTTGCCGAAACCTTGAGCTTGAGCCAAAAGTTTAAGCTTGAGCAAGAGCAGGGGCCCGGGCCGGAGCAAAGCACGAGCACAGCCAAGAGTCGGAGCAAGCTCCAGAGCCAGTGCCCCGCCAGAAGCCCAGCCCGAGCTCAAGGTTTTGCGCCAAAAGCCAAGCGATGGGAGGGAAGCAAGGAGGCCAGGAGCGCGGGAGAAGGTATATAACGAGGAGCGGAGCGGCAGGGGTTGAGGCAAAGCAGCGCATCCAGCTTCAAAAACCCGCCCACCCGCACCCCTAAACATACCAAACGCAGCCCGGTATGGTTTTCGACTCTAACACCCAGTGAATTGGCTTCCGGCCAGGAATGGGAGAGTCCAGGTGGAGCGGCGGCCACAGCGGCGGCCTCCGCTCCCCCCAGGCGGCACCTCTGTTTTACGCGTCATTTACTGTTTCGTTCTGGTCTGATTTGGTGACGGTTCTAGCATGGGAATGGTTTTTTGTATATGAGAAAATAAGAAGCACGTACGAAGGGAAGAGCGATTCCACTAGTTAACTCGGAACCTGTGGTGTTGGCAGAAGTGAAACCATACCTCGATGCATTGCATGTGAGGGTGATGTTCAAATGAGACAAATATGGCGAAGGAGAAGATCACTACTCATCAGATGTCCAGTACGGCTAGAAGATAGAGTGGTCGCCGAATCTAGCAAGCAGGCTTCCCTCCTTGTACCTCAGACAATGACGATTGACTGCAGGTTGCCTATCAGTATATTGTCTTAACAAGGAAAGCATCGGTCCCTCTGGGGAATGAATTTGAAGCATGTAATTTGCAGTCCGGTTTTGGGCAATCAATCGAACACCTAGATGGTACATTTTCTGTTGCCATGTATTTAAGGGGTTATTCTATATATGTACCCCAAAACCTGACGATAGCGCTGCTTTTGTTCTGCGTAAAATGTTAGGCTGAAAGAGTGGACAGTTTTCTTTTTCTCTGAATGTGATGGAACCCCACGCATGACCAAGCTGAAGAAATTTCACACGCAGCATATCCGAAACTGCCCACACATTTACAAGCGCTGGATCCTTATCGATATTTTCTGAGCAGCGGTAGGCAGGTTTAACGTTGATCGGTTCGAAATTACCGATTGATTATGGAATTCACAGGCCAAACCAAACAGACTACAGGTGCAGTCAGTTATTTTAATCTAACCCCACACCTATGAAGGAATATTCACACAGTTGAGTATGTTATTTGGTAAGAGGAACTTGTGCCAGGGTTCATTTTATGCCTGCTTGCAGGCTGCCGGGAATGCTGAAATCTGGCCACAACCACATGACCAGTCCAATAAGTTATTTTGTGTATGACGTGCTCGGATTCGAGGATGAAGGAAAAAGAAAAAAGAAAAAACTCTCGTGCACTGGCTCCCAACTCAAATTTCTCCCTGGTCGCACTCTGCTCTGCCAGCCAAATTCAATATCAGAATAGGAGCGTCCGATCCCGTACCCGAGTCCTTGAGTACCTTATTGCATATATTATTCGCAGGGTCATGTTAGGCCGACATCCGGGCACCAATTACCGGCACTAGAGTAGCACTGCTCGGCTATCTGGGTCACATGCATGATGATGCCGATTGCGTATATCTACTGATTACGGTCTCTGCGCCATTAGTGCCTAAACCTTACGGACACAGCATCCTAGATTGGCGAGCTTGCAAGCACCAAGTAAAGAAAAGTTCGAAGGAGCGAGTTCGGCCAACTTTATTGCACAGATTGATCTTGCTCAGGGGTCTCGCTTTGCTTCCAATTCTAGACTCTTTGTTGACTGTGCCGCTGCAACTGCAACGAATTTTTCCCTAAAACAAATATGATGTTGATGCAAAGCTGTCATTTGCTACAGTTCAAGTTTGAAACCTATCTTCACAACCCCACTCTCATAGCTGGAGCCATTCCAGGGACTGGTATTTACTTATAGGCTTTAATTCTAGAACTTATAAATAAGGCTATTTACAAGCGAACCGTTTTATGATGCGGTATGTCGGTTGTCGTTATTGACCTTTTCCATCTCCTCCAATCGGGGACTCAATAAGGTTTATCGTGGTTGGAAACCTGTACATAAACCTTTAAAGCCTTCGCCTCCAGTGTATTTTAGCATGTGCTGTCTGCAATAATGACGAGAATTTCTCTTCGGCTTCGCAGATTGCGATTCGTGGGTTTACAAGCCGATTTGCGGGCGCAGGATTCGCAAGTGGTGTTTTACACCGGCAATTAAATATAACTCACTAAGTACCGAAGCGCACATCGGCTTTAAGATCCCAACATGGCGGAAACAGTGAAGAAGATGTGAAGACTGCAGAGGATTTAGTCGATTTTTATCTATCTCATTTGGTGTAGCGTTGCGGGATAAATTGTAGTCGAATTTCATGGGGTGACAGCGATATCACCTGTTGGACGATTGGAGCGTCAGTAAAGCCACATCGTTCCTGGAGACCAGTGCATCAGGCGACTGTCAAAGTCAGACAAAGAATATCAGTAAGCGCAAGTGCACTCGAGACCTGGTAGACGCGGAGCACACTACACCTACAACCATACGTAAGTGGGAATGCGTGCGCAAAATGGAGTGGCCATTCGCAAACTCAAAGGCCCGAATGCGGCCTAGACCAACACAAAGAATAAATGGAGCCAGGGTTGACAGATGCAATAAGATAAGCTTAGGTTAATCCGAATCACTAATACAAACCTTTACTAGGTAGTTTTGCGCTAATCCACCAAGTACTCGCTAGTGTTCCTAAGCGGCCTGGCTGCGGTTTTTGAGGCATGGCCGTTTAGGAACACTGCTCGCCGAGTTTTTAAGACCCTGGACATCCCTGTTAATAATTAGATGACAGCAATCAGATCATGTCGTATCCAATAGTCATCCAACTTTAATGTACTCTATAGTTACCATGTGATTTGAAAATCTGGCGTGTAATACCCCAATCATACGATCTCACCCGATCTATGCCTCGGCCTATGTAGCACAAAGTTCCCGCTTGTACACCATTGAAAGTTACTTTTCATTCCGACGGTGATTGGCACAGAAATTTTAGTCTGACTGCTGTTGGACCAAAGCCGGGTCCGTAGAGAAGCGTACGGCGACTGGTGGGTGCAGCTGCCAAATCGGTGATCTCGGTGCCTATTCTCTAAGATGAGAAGGTGTTTGGCGTGGAGCTATGACTAAGATTGCTTGCTTCAAATGGTAAGCCACATCATTGATGCTCGGCATACTACATGGTGATACCCGTACTTTCAATCAGTCCAGGACAGTTATCACTTCCCTTTCAAGTAAAAAAGACAAAATGAGAGGAGTAGCAAATCTGAGTGGGTAAGTCACCTCAAGATCCAAAGAAATAGACCGGAGCTTCTCCCAAGCAATCAATCAAACCCAGAGCTCCTCCGAAATTATTATTCTCTCAAAAATCCAAAAATCCAAGCTCCCATCTCCGATATCATACTCGATCAAACCCACTGCAGCATACTGTCTCATGAAGGGATTCGGTCATGGGCTAGTCAGTCGACTTCCGCGTTCTCGATCTTTCAATTGACCGCTCCTCCGAAGATGATGGTCAGTCCGCTCATTCTCATCTCTGGAACCCGCGGGGTCGATCAATTGACGTCCAGACTTACCACAGACGTTATTCTTCAATCGGTCCCCGATCACCAATCCAATCGTGTGGAAACAGGAGTGGGATTCGATACAGTGGATTTAAGCTGGAGATGATGGAGATATTTGAGAAAGGTGAGGGGGTACTGAGTACACAACACAAGCTAATAGAGACGCTTAAAATTTGAATGATGGGTGGTTTGGACAAGTTGAAGCCTCAAGATGGAAGTATCTGATTCTTAGACGCTTGTTGCGGTGTATTTGCAGCAGATGCAGGCGGATACACAAGAAGTGCCATCCGAAGCTTGGGATGCATACATACACCTAGTCGGGCTGAACATTATGTTGTCTAGCGAATCCAGGTACCGAATGTATCCAGCCCCACCATAAGTACCTAAGGAACGCACATACCCGAGTCGATTGGATCAGACGGAACAAGGCTTGACGTAATAGTCTTCGAGCTGTACTAACTCAACGTCGTAGCAGGGATTATACGGTTCAGTACCTAATCGCAAGGAGTAGATCGACTATTTAGTCGTTTATTCTACCGCAGCTTAAGTGTGCACGTGAACGGTACATCGTCCCCACCCCTCACTGTTTCCATATCCACGTTCACCCCGCCTAACTTTCTCCATTCGCTACATCGCAATGATATTCTTACCACCTTCCTCTTCCCTAATTGGCTAAGTGTAGTAGTCCCCATAGTGAGGTCAACCGTCCCGTCCGTCCGGGATCACTGAGGACGGGACGGCGGCAAACTGTCCGTCCGAGGGTAGAACGGAAACGGCGCTGTCTGGCCAAGTTAGGACGGGGACGGACGGAAAGGACGACCAGGGACGCCACTTGCCGTCATCGGTCGTCATCGGCTGTCCCCGGCCGTTCCAGGCAGATATCCGTGGATAGTGAGATTCGTAAGTAGTAAAACAAGTTAAATTATACAAAATCTCAAATTTACCCACACTATATACAGTAAACTCTATCCATTACCGTTGGTTCACTCATTTCAAGCCATATAGAACACATATATACTTGGTATCGGCCAGCATAGTGGATGTCGGCCGGGGATGGCGATTTCACCGTCCCCGGCCTCTGGCCTTGGCTTTCCCTTTTTCTTTTCCTTCTTTCCCGGTATTCTTGCGATTCTGAACCTAGTCATCGTACCACTCCTTGCCATCTTGTGTTTGCTCCTGCCATTCCTCAGTGACTTTGTTCCAGACAGTGATAGCAGTACGAGGCCTTCGAGTAAATCCCGGACTGTAGCGGAAGATAGCCCATGCAAATCGTGTGAAGATAAATTCGGGAGATACGACAGATGTCAAATCTCGGACTTCGCGGTTGTGGTAGATGGGGCCAAGATCCTCCGTGAGAACAAGGAAATGAACGTGGAACGCGCAGCCCTTGGGAACCAAGACAAAGAAACGCTGGTCGAAAATGGAGTGCAAGTCCTCCCGGAGTGCGATAAGGTTGGCAACATCGGTTGTAGGATTGGTTGTGGATACAGGGTTATCTGCGTACTGCATCATGCAATTACTCTCATACTACACTGTGCGGATTAGCAGTGAAGTAGCCAGGAATTTGAGGGAGATCGACACACCCAAAGGCTTTCCTCCCACGGTACGAGGTGGGCGCATTTCAATGCATCCGCGTAGTCTGAGATTTTGCACCGTTTGTCACGTATCTTCACAGAAGCGGAGGCAGCCGAGGGGGCAACATTACGCTCACGAACCCCATTTTCTAGTGGTACATTTGCGGCAGTTGAATGATTCCAAGGCTCGAGGGTGGGGAAGCGTTCATGCGGGAAAGCCCACGATCGGAAATCAGGACAGACAGGGTATCGGGGCTCCGGGTCCTTGTCCCAGTGAAGTGGATAGAACCAGTACCGGTGTTTTGTCAACAGTTGATCAAGATCCGGGGTGAGGCATTCGGGATGGGATTGAACATGTGCGGCAAACTGGGACTGCGTGAACCGTTGGGAAATCAGGACACCAGGGCGGTTGGCGGCGATGATATAGCACGCGGTTGCGGCAGTGTTATAGTGTAGGCCGAAGCGCGTATTCCCAGTGCCATACAGGGAAAGCGCGGCAGTGGCTTCGGGGAGGTCAGTGATCGTGGTCGTGGTCGAGGGCGCGTTGGCGAGAGAGTCGACTGGTCGCAGTTGGAGCATTACGGACGACCCGAATGCATAGCCTGGATGGCAAAGCTTGACAAATTCGTTGTCTCCCGGCATCCGGACACGGAAGGTGTCATCATCGGCAATGTTCATAGAAGGCCGTAGAGCGACACGAGGGGTGAGAGAGGTGGCAGAGGTGGGAGAAGGGGTAGCAGTCGACGACATTGCATGGAGAGCGGTCGGTTGAGTTCGTGGGTGGTGGTGGTGGTGGTGGAAGTGGAGTAACGTACGGAACCGGGAAGCGAGACATCCCTGGGGGGCGAGACGGCCGGGTAAGAGTAATGTAACCCCGCTCTCTACCCCGTTATCTCCAGATTTACTTACCAATCGTCCACATATGCTTCCACAGATTAGCATGCCTATCCTCACATCGCTTCTAGATGCCTCGAGTCGAGGATCACTTCCAGTATGCCCACTACTCACTTGAGGAACATTATAACAAGGTTATTGATGGGCTACAAGATGGTACATTGAAATCTTTGAAAAAAGCTACCACAGTATACAATGTAAGTAAGTCAAGTCATGGACACTGATAGAATGTAGTCTTTCTTTACAGTTGGCACAGGAAGAAGCGCAAATTATGACAGTTGCGGCATATGGAACAGCTATGTGGTGGGTAATGCCACTACACTAGGGCAGTGATCGTTTTGCTGAATCATTGTTGCACTAAACCTAGTATTTACGTTGATCTGATTCTCATGACCGAACTGAACGATTTAACTCCAAGATAAAACGTAGTCATAGACAAAATATGGTTCCGCTTAACTGAGGGCTAGTGGAAGCGAATTGGCGGGCGGGACTTGATCGACGGTTTGTGGAGGCGAGCCTTTTGGCCAACTAAGGGCGGTCGGAGGAAGGTGGCCGAAACTTTGAGTTGGAGCCTGAGCCTGAGCCTGAGCCTGAGCCTGAGCCTGAGCCTGAGCCTGAGCCTGAGCCTGAGCCTGAGCCTGAGCCTGAGCCTGAGCCTGAGCCTGAGCCTGAGCCTGAGCCTGAGCCTGAGCCTGAGCATGAGCCTGAGCCTGAGCCTGAGCCTGAGCCTGAGCCTGAGCCTGAGCCTGAGCCTGAGCCTGAGCCTGAGCCTGAGCCTGAGCCTGAGCCTGAGCCTGAGCTTGAGCTTGAGCCTGAGCTTGAGCTTGAGCCAGATCCAGAGCTTGAGCCAGAGCTTGAGCGCGAGCTGGAGTCAAAAGCTGGAGCTGGAGCTGGAGCCAGAGCTGGAGCTGGAGCCAGAGCTTGAGCATGAGCTTGGGCCAGAGCTCGAGCTTGAGCCAGAGCCTGAGCTTTGGATAGGAGTGAGGAAAGGGGGTATATATAGGAGGAGCGGAGCGGCAAAGGTTAGGCAAGCAGCGCCTTCGGCATCAACCCGCCACCCGCACCTCTGCGTATAGAGTTGCTGGTGTTGCGTGTTTTTGACTCCACACCCAGTGAAGGGCTTCCGGCCCCGAATGGGAGAGTCCAGGTGGAGCGGCGGCCGCAGCGGTCGCCTCCGCTCCCCCGAGGCGACGCCTTTGTTTATGCTTCGTTTACCGTTTCGTTTCGGTTTCGCTTCATACCATTCCTTGCGCTGCAAATGTTTGTCTATGATCGAATGGAAAGCATGCGCTGGGGAAGAGCGAGTCCACTGATTAGACGCCAGCGGTCACAACGGTAACCAAACCGTAATCCAAGGGCACGTCATGATGGTGGGAGTCTACATGATTTCATATTTTCATTTTACACATCAATCTAGCCGTTTTCACGCAAATTGTACCATGGTATTATCAAATTTTACAGATTTAATTCCACCCCGTCTTCTTCTTGTTAATTACTCACCCCAAACATGATACCTCAAGTTTGTACTTTTGGCCTGAAATCTGTAGACGGCCAAGAGCATACCCGCAAATAAAATGAGGTTATTTATCGGTTCCTGAAAATCACATGACGTTAAGGGCTTTTTTTATTTGCTTTCATCATTCTGCATTAACTCTAACCAGTGTATGGCAGTACCCAATATCCCTCCCCCTCCGGATAACCGGCAAGATGGGAGAACTCCACCCCTTCTTCCCTTCTTCCCTTTTAACAAATGAAATCAAGTTAACTGTAGCACACTGAAACAAAAGAAAACAAACTGAACGACTGCTAGTTACACTCTGCTCCGCTCGGCAACGTGGAACTTCCCCACCTCCGTAGATGCGAGGAATTCCATCTCCATCTGATCGCATACCTCCATCAAAAAGAACTCCGATGGCTGCATGTGCCGACCATTTTCCTGCCTTCCAGCCCAACTACTTTCCAAAGCCCGAGCTGCTTATTCTTCCATCTCGTGCATTGGTGGAAGAGAACTCCCCGAGTCTGAGGCGCCTACCAGCAGCACCAGCATTGACCATAATTCCTCTGCCTAAATCTCTTGAGATACGTCGCTGACTGTGCATGCCCGCATTTCATCTGGTAGTAACTGGCTGCAAATGACTTCTTGCTGCTCATCGGGATGGGCCTTTGGCTTCCAGCCCTCCCCGATGTTGGGGGCTTTGCCTGGTACCCATTATCGCAACGGTCCTAGTTCTCCCGTGTACGGTCTGGTCAACCCACAGTAAAAACGGTCCGAGTTCCGGTTTGAGTCCACACTGCTACCGATCTGGAAGTAATTTCTGGTTAGGACTCGGCAAATCAACCGTCGACCGGGGGTTAACCAGCTACCTAGCCAGTGTTCCTATGCGGCTAGGCCCGGCCGGCCGGCCTGCATGAAGCCTGGCCTCCAAAATCGCGGCAGCTAAAAAGCCGGCCGGCTGCCAGGCCTTTTGCGCCGCAAGATTTGCAAATTGAGGCTGGGTCGGGCCTGCGCTAAGCTAGGCCTCGGATATTGCGGCCGGGCTGCTTAGGAACATTGCCTAGCCAAAACCAACGGTTGAAACATGAATAAGAATAATTCGTCAATTCCGCGGGCTTCTCAATTGTCCGCCCCGTGCGGACTGTACTTTCTGCAAGGAATATCCCAGACTACAAGGGCAGGAGCATAGAACCCTAGCTCCGATTATATGCAGGGCTTTATAGCTTTACCTACTCACAGTATCCAGCGAGAATATAGCGAGAATACCGGAGGTGAGGCAGAAATAAGCCAGTATCAAGAATTCCGGCGGCAAGGACGTGACGTTAGAAGGCATGTAATCGGTATTCCTTAAAATGAGACTGTACCACCGGTTCTGGCATCACAATTTCGGCAACTAGGACCCCAGTCGTAATATGGAAAACTCCGCCCGGGTCTGCTGGTCACTCATACCGAGCCCTGGATTCTCAGATCTCGGCCCGAGAAGGACTCCGGTGAGTGAGTCGGGCCCGCCCTAGACGGCTACCTCGCGCCCGGAAAGATGCTAGGACACCCGGACCGTCAAGAACCATGTAATTCCGAGAAGTACTGCGTCACGAGTACCCTTTTGTACACGGATATTTTACACACCGAGACTAAGCCATGACGGCGAAATTCAGTACGTAGAGAGCATTAATTTCATCCTTATCAGTTCTCTGATCCAAGGGTAATTGCAAAAGTTAGCGGGGGGTTTGTCACTGATGAAGGGATTTAGTTTTCGGAGGAAGCTGGCCAGTCGGTCCGTGGATATTTGTTTGTTTTTTACAATATTAAATACTCACTCGTATTGCTCACCCAGGTCCATTTTTGCAATAGGCTGCGGGGCGAGGTAGATCTGGGGTGAAATCGGATCTCAGGGGGATCTCGTGCGGACTATTTCCTTCCACCTGAGAAGCTCCATCCGCATCAAACTCCGACCGGTACCGATGACTTCCGGTGACTTGATTATCCAGTATAGAGACGACGTAGACTTTCTCGTTAGAAAGACATCAGATCTTTTCTTCATTGCAACATCCCATGTAACCCCACCTAAACCTAATTAATAGAAATAACATAGTAAGGTGGAATATTACGCTCGCTAGCGATTCAGGGTACCGAATGTAGCCAGCGACGCATGTTAATGGAATACCCCCTCCCGAGTTAACTAGATCAGACCGAATGGGAGATCTGATGTACCGTTTTCGGCCGTGTTTACTCAAAGTCAGAACAAGGATTATACGATATAGTACCCAAAGAGGTAGATCGACTATGTACTCGCTTATTCTACCCAACACCGAGTCGCACACGAATAACATATAGCCCCCACCACCTCCCTCACTATTTCCCTTATCCACTCCGCCCCGCCCCGCCCTACTCCTTCCATCTGTCGCATCCATAATGGTATCTACTAGAATAGTAGTCCATCCACAATTCGTTAGTTGAGGGATGGGTCTGCAGACCACTAAACGTTTCTTATGTAATAAACTTGAAATTTTAGGAGGTGAAACTACTGCCATTATTAGATGTGCAACAAGTGGAGCAAGTTGCCGTACTGACATATTGACAGATTGAGGCGGTCTTAGTGTTTGTTAGTTAATATTTGCCACTTCTATTTCTCGTATTCATCTCGTACAGTGAAGCGTCTAAGTTCATCAAGTAAACGGATTGTGGTTACTAGTAATTGGCATCTTAACTCAACCACCCCGTCCGTTCACTTGTATCCTATAACTCCCAATTCCGAGCTTTTCAAGCATTTTCCAAATCACCTAGTAATAATCCCTCCTACTCCCATTCCTTCTGTAACCAAACTCGCGATTAAAGTGATCGAAATCATTCTGGCCATAAATCTCCAACTACTCTGCGTATTAGTTTCAATGCATATTCGCTCCCAGACAGCCTCGCACAAACCTTTATGATGCTCCCATAAGCAGCGACAGAAGTATAACCCAACCCCTTTGTCCACTTCAACTCCTCACAATAATCCACAGCCTTCGTCAACGCCGCCACACACAGATCCTGCGTAAACCACACCCACCGCTTATCGTAGTAGTTCTTCTCGTCCGGTTCAATCGCAATTTCAACCGTCAGTTTTCCGTCGCACCAGTATAGCTGCTCCCACCCTGCCCCAGGGCTACATCATCATGAGTTTCATCTTTTATCACTTCTCGCGTACATCGGAGAACCTACTAAAAGTAACTATTCCCCGACACCGGAAACAACCCGGCACACGCCGCGCCCACGAACGATCTCAATAACCCTTGTGGAACGTCATACCCAGGGAGAGTTGGACCGCATCTGTCAACCCGCGCCGCAGATTCTAAATGTTGCGTTATCTCGGCGTCGGATGTGTTGCGTGGGAAGTCCCCAGGGAAGTAGCGGAAGTAATTCAAATACGTGCGGTTGGGACCTCCGGCTTCGGCGAACGGTTTGCCGGCGATGTCCTCGGCTATGTCTTTCCAGTTAGGCCCGAGGATGGCATCCCAGGGGCAGGTGGAGAAATGCGGTGGTGAGATGCTGGGAGTGGATGAAGAGATGGAGAGAATGGCTTGGGTGCAGTAGATGAAGGGGTGGAAGAGGAATGTGGTGGCAGAAAGGACGGCGGTGAGCAGCTTCATTGCGATATGGGGAAATGGGAGTGGGAATGGAGAGCATGGAATATGGGTTGGGTAGAGGGAGCTATGTACCGTTCGTGTGTGCACATCTTGGTAGGCGTGAGACGAAGCATTAAGCGATGTAGGACTGTAACATCATTTCTCTACCGTATAATGGCTACAACTTTGAGTTTAATTTAATCGGAATGGCTGTAAATGTGCCGTTGGCACCACTTGAAATCTCTTTAACCGTCACATCCAATCGATTTGCCGCCTTGTACGATATTTGTGTTCCATAATCCTGTGTGGCTGAGTGCATGTGTGGTATTGATTCGCTCGTTATCTAAATATTCAGCCCTACGGGCTATGTACCTCCCAACCACCCGATTTAATCCCAGCCGTAAGTACGCTGTTACACAACATCAGGAACGTAAAAAATGAAATGGTCTGTACTAGGCTTGTAAACATTCCCCCTGTCACATCAGTGTATTCCCTGTAAATGTTCCACCCTATCTCTATCAAATACCAATTTAGTCCCATGTGCGCGATATCCACCCTGATGACAAAATCACGCTTAGAACCAATCTTCTAAATCAACATCATCCAATCCAACACTGACTAATTCGGATTTTGAGGCAGTTATTTCTCATTCTCACCCATTCCATAATGGTAATCAAAAAAAGGTGCGGACTAATATAAACGAATATAAAAGGTGGAGAGAAACTGTATTCGAGCAACGCTTCAGGTCCAACTTGCCTATATTATATCTTGCCGGTAGTCAAATGTGGAAAAAGATAATATCGAAGACTTTGTGAATGTCGTGACTAACCAAGTGTTAGATTGCGGGGCTTGATACTCAAAGCGGAGGAGGATGGAACTGCCGATGAACAGTAATGTGGTACCATTATTGCAACAGCTCGCCGTCGGCCCTGCGCCAGGTTCGTAAGGCGATATCCCGTGCTGTCAATCCGTTCTCGTCAGTGGCTGAGACATCTGCTCCCCTTTCAATGAGCAGCCGCATCACCGCCTCGTGCCTCCATTCCGTGGCAATGTGCAGCGGTGTCGATCCGTCCTCATTTGCGGCCGAGATTTCTGCTCCTCTGTCGATGAGTAGCAACGCCACTGCCACGAGCCCAAACTCCAAGGCATTGTGCAACGGTGTCCATCCTCTCTCATTAGCTGCCGACACTTCAGCTCCCCGGTCGATGAGCAGCCGCGCCATGGTCTCGTTCCCATAATTTAAGGCGAGGTGTAGCGGTGTCTCCAGGTTCTTGCTAGTAGCCGATACGTCCGCTCCATTGTCGATAAGCAGACACGCCACCGTGTTGTACCCATTGGACGAGGCAAGGTGTAGTGGTGTCGACCGGTTCTTGTCGGTGGCTGAGATGTTAGCTCCCCTGTTGATGAGTAACCGCACCACAGTCTCGTGCCCCCTGTTCGAGGCGTTGTGCAACGGTGTCCATCCTTCCTCATTCACCGCCGAGACTTGTGCTCCGCTGTCGATTAACAGCCGCGCCACAGTCTCGTACCCCATGCCCACAGCTAGGTAGAGTGGTGTAAACTTGTTCATGCTAGTGGCCGAAATGTCCGCTCCCCAGTCGATGAGCTGCCGCACCACCGCCTCGTATCCCCTTTCCGAGGCAAAGTGCAGAGGTGTCCAACCGAACTCGTCGGTGGCCGAGATGTCCGCTCTCCTGTCGATGAGCAGCCGCGCCATTGTCTCGTGCCCCTTGCTTAAGGCGAGGTGCAGCGGTGTCCACTGGTCTGAAGTGGTGGCCGAGATGTCTGCTCCCCTCTCGATGAGCAGCCGCGCCACCGACTCGTACCCATTGTTCAAGGCGAGGTGCAGCGGTGTCGATTTGTTCTTGTAGGTAACTGGCATATCCGCTCGGCAGTCGATGAGCATCTCTGCCGCCGACACATCCGCTCCCCTATTGATGAGCAGCCTTGCCAACGTCTCGTGCCGATTGTCCAAGGCGAGGTGCAACGGAGTCGATAGGTTCTTGTCGGTGGCAGAGACGTCCGCTCCCTTGCCGATGAGCAGCAGCGCCACCATCTCGTGTCCCATACGCGAAGCGTAGTGCAGTGGTGTCGACTGGCTCTGGTCAGTGGCTGAGATGTCAGCTCCCCTGTCGATGAGCAGCTGTGCTACTATCTCGTGTCCATTGTACGAGGCGAAATGCAGTGATGTCCACCCGTATTGATTAGTGGCCGAGACTTTAGCTCTACTGTCGATGAGCAGCCGCACCACCATCTCGTGCCCCTTTTGGGAGGCGAGGTGTAGCGATGTCCACTGGTTCCGATCAGTTGCCGAGACGTCTGCTCCCCTGTCGATGAGCAACCGGGCAATTTCTAAGTCCCCAAAATCGCACGCTTGGACAAGTAACTGATCTATGCAGGTCTTATCTACATTGGACTTCGACTCGAATACGGTTACGAATGTTCGACTTAGCCCAAACACGCTGGTGGAGACAAGAGGATCGTTGTCATGTCGTTGCAAAGCACATACTCTGCGCCAGTAGAAGTCTGAGGCAAAATGGTAGCTTTTCACTACGGAGCGGTGATATTTGAGCCACTGCTGGTAACTTTCCCCTGACATGAACCGATCCCGGAGGCTTTGGAAGCCATCCCTGTCTTCACAGCGAGAGAGATGAAAGGGCCAGAATATGGCTGAGTATAACAGCAGATGAATTTGACGGTGAATCTTCCAGCTGGCAGTAAGCGCCGTATCATAATCATCCCAGGAGCTCGAGCTGCACAACAGCGAAAGGCAGACTTTTACGATTTCGATATGAGAATCAACCTTGGGCAGTCGTGTTTCCAAGTATTCATCTACAGAAAGATGCGCAAACCGGAAAACGTTCAACTTTTCATCCAAAATGATGAGATTTTGGCAGACTTGTAATAAGTCATTCGCTTTTATTGTGTGCACTCGAGAAAATTCTCCTAAATCGTTAACTTCGGCGCTGATTGCGTCAAGGAGGGTTTCCTTTTGTAATGGTGCGAATGAGCTTTGGATCCATTGAAAAGCTTTCAGTGCTAGCCGCGGAGCATTGCGTTTCTGGGTCAGAATTCGGTGATAAATTTCATTGTAGGCTCGCTTGAGGTCATCTGGAAGGTCCTTGAGACTACTTCGTATGTCACTTTCGGTGCGCATCTCACAGAGAAATGTGATGTGAAGCGCAGCTAGCTGAAACCTGCCATCAGTTGTTACCCTTATCGTCCGTGGAGTTATAAAATTCTTAAGCGGCCTGGTCGCTCTGTGGGCATTGCAGTGACCTGCAGATCAAGCCGATTCGGCCGTGATTTCACTGATCAGATAATAGGTGTGCACATTGACTTGGACTGTCCTCTCCCAAGGCAGGACGACCAGGCCGCTTCAGAACGCTGGGTAGTCACGTATAGCTTACATTCCCTTGGATCGCTCGCAGAGGATGTCGCAAATTTCAAATTTGAGCTTGGGTGGGACAACGCCGTGAAGTAGCAACCCATCCTTTATGACGCTCTCGATTTTTGTATTTATGAATTGATTGATGTCATCAACATTGTCATCTGGTTGCAACTCGATTTTGGGGAAAATGTGGAACTGCAAGAGAATTTCCGGGTCCATTCGAGTAGTTGCAAAAATCTTGACCAGATTCTTCGAGTTGTTGATGACATACTTTAGCGACATCAGAAGTTCGACCCGCTTTTTGCTTTGAACTTCGTCCAATGCATCGATGCAAATCGTCGTCCTAGGATATACATCTGTGAGTTGAACCAGCAGATTCTGGCTTTCCACAAGGCTCAGCTGCGCAGACAGTTGCCCGTCCTGTTGTCTCTTTCGGTAGATATCCATGACCGGCTTCATGAGTTGGTCCCCGGCGAACTCGGTCTGAGAGAGCTGCTGAACAAGTGTTTGCAAGATACTGCGGGGCTGTCTGCGATTTTCCTCGGCTCTGTTACAGTAGAAGTATACCAATTTCTCCCCCATCGGATTGGAAAGGAAAGTATCGATGACCTTTGACCTATTAAATATCCGGTCAACATACAACTCCAAGAGTTAAGGAATGCATATCGCTCACGCAGTAAAAGTTTTGCCAGCTCCGGCTAGATCAAAGAACTGGTCAGCTGAGAGCTCCACCTATTTAAACAGAGGTTTGATAACTTACGGATCCCTCGCAACAGTAATAACGTTGAAGCGCTTGATAATCTCCATGCTTGGTATTGCCGGTTCTCAAATATCCACTTGCCAGTGTCATCTAACCGCCTCTCACTGACATTCTGATGGTGACTTGTGTACGGAATTTTGGATATCCACTCCAGGATATTGGATCTCTCTTTCCCTGTGCCAGTCAGTAGATGAGCACCTTACTGGGAAGAAATTTAATAACCGATCGTACTTTGTTGCTTCTCTTGTAGATCGTCGATTTGAGGTCGGAGACATGAGGTCGTCAAATTGATATCGTCTAACATTTTCCGAAGCTGGTCGAACTTATTCTGTGTCACTATGCAGCGTCAATATTGGGTGTTATTTGGCGGTAACTGCTGAGAAATAATACATTCAGCATTTGTGACGGTAGCGTCCTGTCCCGCAGTTTTCTCCCAGTCTTCAATATCTGCTAGGTAGTTTGACATCTCGTCGGTGGTAAATGCTGCCTTGATGGCGTTATCTGTAAATCATTAGTGGCGCAAAACCCATGCACATACTATGTGTTATCCAATACCATTCGATCTCGCGATGGCTTCGGCAAGGAACCTTAGGATTGCTGTATAGAGCCGGAGAATCGACTTCTCTAGGTTATTCGAAGCTGCTGTACCCCCACTGATGTAAAGTAGCTCATAAATTGTGCACCGATCAATCAGGCAGGCAATCTTCTCAAGCCCGACCAGAATCGTGTCCGCTGTTTCCTGCTTCCTGATGCAAACCTATAAGAATTGTTATTGGTTGAATCTCAATTGCAAGGGTTGGTGACCAAATTTAACCTTCAATAAAAATCGGAACCCTGCCCATGGCAGTGCTGCATGTCCCGGATCATATTGAATAATGATGTCGCCGATTTCCTTGAACTTATCGACCCACTGCAATATCTTCCTCCCCACATCTCTCATCACAATAGTTTCACCCCTAAATGTGAACTGCCAAGGTTTTTCTCGATTCGCCTTTAACATTCCTTCCATTTCATTCCGAATAACCTCTAAGTTCGACGCAATCTCGTCAGTGCCGCTCTCAATGCCAAGACATGCAAGTGTTTGGCGCTCCTGTAGGGTCAGCTGCTCGATGGCCATTGCCCATAGAGATCGAGCATTGGTATTGCTAGCTGCAGTCAGTGTCGCATCTCTTTTATTACTCACGTGCATTTGCGCGTGCGCTGAATTATTGACCGTCATTGTAGGTGCCAGCCCACGCTGGATTGTTGGGTTCGGTCTGGGCGTCGTATTCAGGATTGCGCCTGCAGACTGTATTTCTTGTACCGGCTTGGGTGGTGATGTGCGTTGTTCCGAAGATAGTGTACGCGCTCCGGTCGTTGAGCTCACGCCACCTCCGATAGGGAGTACTGAGGCGCTGGATATACCCGCCGAAGGTTGTAGACTATCATGTGGTGACGATTGTCCAGATTTGAAGAAATCGCGGACTATTTCTCGTTTTCTGGGCTTCGCTTGCGACTTCTGCATTTTCGGAGGTGATCGGGGGTTTTGTAACTGTTCGGTTTCGCAAGTAATGTAGATGGCAAGGATCGCCCTTTAGCGGAGTGTTCGAAGGCCGGTTATGTGTTTAAGAGCCGATACAGTTCGAATAGGAGGATCTGGTGCGAGAAGATCGGAAAGGTAGAAGGTGCTAGTATCAGTAAGGAGGCAGCGTAATAAAAAGCGGGGCTGTGCGGCTCAAGAATACGTACTCTTCTGAATAGATGAGGCGGCAGCCTGTTAGGACCTAAGTGCCAAAACCTCGCGACCTCGCGACGGTGCACCTGTGCAGCAACAACAATGAAAAAAAGTTCCTCCCTAGCGACTAAAAATTTAGAGAGAGCGATAGAGAGGATAGTTAAATAAATAAATTAGGTGTTAGCAACTCTCTTTAATTTGTGGTTGCAAATATTTGTTGTTGCCAGTGCACTGGTGTTAACCATCAGAGGTGCCGGGTTTTTTTTGATGTGGTAGCGGGTTGCAGCTTAACCATTGTTGATGACGGTTTTTTTTGAGGTGGTAGCGGGCGTTGCAGCTTAACCATTGTTGGTGATGGTTTTTTTTTGAGGTGGTAGCGGAGGTTGCAGCTTAATCATCGTTGATGACAGTAATTTTTGGTGGGGTAACCCCGCTTTCCATCAACAACCCCGCTTCCTATTGTAAGGACGCATACGCCAGCGTCCGGCGGGATATGGATATGGTTGCAAATGTGGACTCGAGTGACTATATATGTAGACGTGTTGATGTCATGGTAAGATTATCGCTAGAGATCTAAGGCTCGTGGCGAGCCGACTATATGGAATGGCCGTTACCCGGCCCTGGACACGTCACGTGCAGTCGTGCCGTTACATTATCCCTCTCTTTCAGCGCAGACCTCCTGGGCTGCCACAGCCAGTATAACAGAAAAGAAGGAAAGGGAAACAAAGAATGAAACAATCATCCTACGTACGCAATCGTACGAACCCATATGTCCCACAACCGATCAGTACAGCTCAATGGCGACCTTTTGGCGGATCTGGCGCACGGGGAAAATCCACCTCCACTTGATTGACTCCGAAGGTGGTAAAAACCCGTGCCGACGCCATTTGTACCGGGCCGAGATCCAAACAAGAGAAGGAGAGAAGAGAGAAACAACAAACATCCAAAAGTAATCCCGTCCTCCATATCTCCACTTCCGAACCCATACTCCACCGACCATCCATAGCCGTAGCCCGTATATCTCGGCGTAGGTCATTGTCGGAATCGTCAGCGTGGTAGAGCAGCTGCTCATGATTTCGCATCGATGGAAGCTTCCGCTGCCGGCATCGGTCGTAGTATTTGGCGATCATCAATCGTAGACGTCAATCGTCTCTTATTCGTCGATATCTAACACATAAGCTTCTCTAAGATGGTTATACTTACCAAGTTCAAGCGCGCTAGTGCTGTCTGAGCTTTGTGCTGTGCTTCCGCAAGCTCTGTAGAGTATATCTTGCAGCCTGTAGTCATCGGTACTCGGCATTGACTCGTAGATGCTGTTTGACTACGCACTCGTTGGATGTCCGCTTCGGTGACTATCTGGTCGACTTCATAGCAGCCCTCTTGATAGGCGACTTCAGTAGAATCTTGGTCAACTCCTAGTAGACTTCTCAGTCGACTTCTTGGTAGACATGTCGGCGCGTGTCTCGGTAGACTGTCACCAGGTGGGCTTTTGACTTGTCGCTAGGACTTGACTGATCTGACTCGGTTATCTCTCTCTATTTTGAAAATTCGTTGCTCCGTCGACGACTTCATCATATTGATCGTCGATTGCCATTGTGGCTCGGTAGCAGTGTAATCGTGATTCAGGATCATGATTCAGGATCGTAATTGTAATCTCTGTGTGATTTGACACATAATTCGGTTCGGCTTTCGCTTCATCTGCAAACTATCTTTCTTCGGCTATGGTGCGTTCTTAGTCGACTCCTTTGTGGCCATCTCGGTAGGCCGCTTTGGTATAATATCCGTTGGCTTCTAGGTAGTCATTTGGTAGGCCTCCGGTAAGGTGGTTCGGCGTTCCGTTAGGTATGCCGTTTGGCGACAGTTTCTCGATCCTTCGGTATGCCATTCAGTGAACGTCTCCATCAGTGGCTTTGTCCGGTTGGGCACCCGGCAATCCTCTCGTTTGATCTCTATGTGAAGTCCTTCGGCAGTGATATTCGTCGCTGTGAGATCTCGGTGATCATCTCTGGGTAGTTATCTCGACTATCTCTTGTGATGCCATTCGGTACGCTCGGTTGTCATTTTCCATCTCCCTTGAGATCAATTCGGTTGCCATATCGCAGTCGTTCGGCGTCTCGTTCGGAACTGCTTCCGCTCGCTGCTCATCATCACCATCGCCCTCGACCATTGAATCGGTATATCTAACTAGTAAGCATCCCGGTAACCGGTCATACTCACCATACTTTCAAGTGCACTAGCATTCGAACTCTCCCAATTCCTCGTGAAAACTCCGCAGGTCCAGCCCGCCGATCAGTGATCATTGTTGCAGCTTTGGAAGCTGCTTGGGTCGTCATATTCGCACTCGTTTGGTAGTTTATCCTCTCTTCATAGTTCGGGGCCCCTGAGACGACTTTCCAATTCTTATGCAGCGTTGCACTCTCCGCTCTACCGTTCTGTCAGGCCAGAGTCACCGTCCATTGGGATATTGACGATTTTCTTGTTCACGTCGGTAGCCAGTGTGTCGGTAGCCTGGGCTGTCTTGATAGCCGGTAGGAGATCGTAAGATTCAACAGCTGCTAAAGTTGCTCAAAGTCGTACAGTAGGTCTTTCATATCCGATCTCGTAATCAGGTCATCTAGAGGGTCCATCTGCTGGGTTCCTGTTTCCTGCCAGATGCTTGATGACTCAGTGCACTTATCGTCGTTCTCTGAGTCCACCAGTCGATTCGTCTTCAGGTGCATTTGTGGCTGATAGCCTTTTCAATTGATACATGTATCTCACGGTGCTTCGTCCGGTACGGTAATTGATTGCGGAAGGGGTTGCGCTTCCAGTACGGTCGACCCCTCTTTTGAATGTTGTTGCTCTGCAGAAAACTTTGTTTAACCATATAGGACTTATACGGCTTTCATTCGGTTGCGTTCATTGTAGATCTTCGTAACTTGGTTGATTGAGGCCGGCTTCCGCTCAACCTCAGTGATATATCGTTGTACGAGAATACTCACTTCAGGGCCAAGATCCGTTGATCATTGGGCCATTCGACCACTCAGGGGCCATAGTATATCAGGCCCATCCGTAAGTCGTGATATCTCTCAAATACAGATCGCGTGAATTCGTACGACTGCTCCTGCTCTATCATCTCCATTAGCTAAAGAATCAACAGAGAATGGAGGCGATGAAGGGTAAAATCCAGGAGGCCTTGACATTAGCTGTTCGCCCACGAATGGACCAAGACCCGCCGTCCAGTCACTCTCTTTGTGCTTCGGCGAGCCAGTAGCAGTCATTCAAGGTTCCCATGTGGACGCTCTTCTGCCGCAACTACTGCCGCTGCGCTTTACTCGCTCATCCAGCCTACGAGAGGTACCACTTCTGAGGTATAGCCTCCGTGGTTCCACACTACCGCAGCTCTAGCACTCCTACTAGCAAGCTCCACACGTTGTGGCTAATGCCTGCCCCAGGACAATGCCAGTTGGTTGACGACTGCACAATCGTGAGTTTAGCCCTCGCAGGGTCTAGAGGATCAGCAGTCAATTGCCGTCCAGCCGCCGCCGATTATTATCAACTAGTTCCGAGCTGGGACCGTAAGAGCTCAAAATTTAGATTGCATGCATCTTCCTCACCCGTGCACAGGTGGTCTATAAACATTGCCTCACCCCAAAGTAGGTGGTCTATGAACATTGCCTCACCCCGAAGTAGGTGGTATAGGAACAGTTATAAAGTATAAATAGTCTCGAGATCAAGAAGTCTCGGTATTTGTGGGCCCCCAGTGCAAGTCTTTGGGACACCCAATTGCCATCTCAATAGAGAGAAAGGCTACTGGTCAACGTAGTACCGCAGGATCAATTGGGAATTCACTCGGTTCCTGGTCGCTTGATAGTTGCCCGCGACTGATAGTAGTTCCAAATCGTTGCTAGGTGTCTGGTGAAGCATCCGCAGTGCATCGTAGGTATTGGTGACTGAATTGAATCTCGCAGGAATAGTATTTGCTCGACTGGAATTGACTTCGGTGGTGCCAATTGGTGGCAAGAATCCTCCACCTTGTAGCATACACAGTCATTGCGGTGGGTATTCGTCGAAATGGTAGGTGGACATTGAGTATCGGATCACAATATGCTCATTCTCATCGTAAGTGAGCTTTCGCCGGATGGAATCTCCTCCGGGTGAACTTTCCTCGTGTAGTTGATCTCTGTAGCCGGATTTCGTTCGCAGAAAGCCTCTCCTCCGTGGTCTCACTTTCATAATGAGAGGTAGACTTCTCGTTGGGTTCTCGTCAGTCGTACGCGTTCAGGGATAAAATAGTTGTTCTTGTCAATCGCGATCTTTGCATCGCTTCGTGCAGCTCAATTGACTGCAGTCAATTGTAGTTGTGCTCGTTGCAATAGACCGTATGCGATTTCCTCTGGTTGGACGTGTGTAGGAGTTGTCTCTCGACTTGTAGCAATCGTCGACATTGTTGGCCGGTAACGCGTCTCGCTGCCGAGTGCATCTTCAAAATTGTCTCTGCTCTTGACAGTTCACCTGATTGAAGGATGACTGTCATAAGACTCGTCACTCGTATAATCGGTAGGTATCTGGACTCGTGTCGCAGTGCATTTTCGAATTGTTGACTTCGTATTCTTGCTCGTCGGAATAGGGGTAAACTCGCAAATCACGTGAGGGAAACATATATCCGTTTACTGAAAAAGCGATAATAGTGTAAGGACGCATACACCAGGGTCTGGCGGTCTATGAATATGGTTGCAAACTTGGACTCGAGTGACTATATATGTAGACGTGTTGATATCATGGTAAGATTATCGCTAGAGAACTAAGGCTCGTGGCGAACTGACTATATTGAATGCCCGTTACCCGGCCCTGGACACGTCACGTGCAGTCGTGCCGTTACACCTATCAAAAACTACACTCACTCTGAAAGCCGGTAAGTAGCACAGGCAATACATTACAGATTCCTACTAATTGATTGTTAATTTAGTGGCTTCTATCAAGGCTGTATCTAAGAGGGGCAAAAATGCGGTAGCTTCCAGTTCTACTACTGGCAAGAGAGGAAAAAAAGCGCCACCACAACATCCCCAGTGCCCAGCAGAATGCTGCACTAAGCAGTTCAAGGGAAAGGACCCTGAGAGGGCGATTACCTTGCATCTTAAGACTGTTGAAAAGAATGGGCGCGATTTTTGCACCAATATCAAAGTCTCTGGAGGAAAAGGGGAATCTCATTATGATGCACATATGAAGGAATACGCAGCTAGAGCTGCTGCACGAGGTATATTCCCTTGCACTGTACTATCTTTCACATCTCAGTAGCTGATATATGTAGCTACATCTGCGGAAAATGCTAAGGCAGCTCAAGCAAAGTATAGGGCAGCCAACAGAGAGAGAAGAACAGAGTCTGCAAAGCTTTCACAAGTACGAAAGAAGGTACTGCAGACAGGCATCAGAAATGAGGTGGCGATTGCAAAGGAAGTTCAGGGAATTCGTAAGCAGATAGGGCAAAGAAAAAAAAGATAAATCGATACCTAGGAACATAGCAGTTGATAAAAGCCAGGCAAGTGACGCTACAGGCAATGCAATATTTATACCCAAAGCAGAATCTCTAGGCGAACAGGCAAGTGGTAGGAACTACTGCAGAATAGCCCAGTGTCTCTACAATGCAGCTGCTAATATAGAGGATTTTGATTTATTACTCAGATTTGCGCTCAATGCAGTGACACATAGCAGAGATACATGTCGAGCCGGAGCATGAGTGAATCAACTTCGAGTAATCCAAGTCCTGGTATATGTTGTTGCAATTGAGTCGGGATTGATTGCTCTTGTAAAAGCTCCATATATAAGATCACAATCTGCATCGTTAGAAGAGTACAATCCATCCACACACTCTCTGTTTTGAATTTCAGGCCACTCTATCTCCCAATTACGTTCCCCTAGCATGTCATTCTTACCTCGATTTTCTGTACCTTTCACGCCTATACAATGTTTTACTTCATTGCTGTTGAAGACTTTCATCATAGCTCTCTCCCTGCTGGAATGGCACAGTGTCCGTTATGTGGCCAATCCCTCCGGCTAGGTAGCAACCTAGGGCAATGACTTATTGGTAGCTCTGGAGGGGTTGGGGGCCTTGCAACGAGTGCCACCACATGCTCACCTACTCCTGATGGACCTCGTATTATTGTTCTCGATTCAGATATAGAGAAGTTGCCAGCAGGCCAAGCACTACCGGGTCTACTACAGCAAACTCAGTCCCAAAACAAACCCCGCTCTGAGCCTGAAGGTGCATGTTGCGATCCCTTCCAAGCAAATCGCAAGGAGAATGAACAATCCCGTGCAGCAGGGTTCATTGCAAAGAAGCACAAGTTAAGTGATAAGGGCAAATTCGAGATTGGAAAATTGCCGTGAACCAAATGTTTCAGATCACTGTACTGCTGATATTTGGGTTGGTATTGATAATACCAATGCAAACCTCTTTAAGCTTTGCGGTAACACTATCCTGTATGCTGCTTGGTGGCTGGTACATAGCTGATTGAGATAGGTTCCATTTCACTTCACTTCCAAGATATCAAAGAGGTTATTCAGGACATCGAGATATTCATAGAGAATAAATTATTGGAAGAATCAACATCATTTCAAGTGTACATACAGAAATGCCAGCAGGGAGCCAGATATACACCCTCGTATATCTCGTATCTTGCCTCGGGAATCTGCAATGGCATATTGACTCGTATTGGAATGTCATTTTTCTTGGAACCTATCTCAATCTCGGAACTTCTCAAGCGTTTTCTGTCAACGAAGAACATGCTTGTTGTTGTTGCATTCGAGGGTACAAATGAGAGCAGTGATGACCTTGAGCGCGCTGGTTCCAGGTTGTCCTATCCAGCGAAGAAAAATCAAAGAGGAGCTGGGACTCTGGAAGTAGCTCGGAAACGGTCCCACTCTATGGCAATGAACAAGGTAATATATTTCCCATTATTCTGATTGTGTATACGATGTACTGAGAAGACATTAGGCTACTTAATCACCTGAGAGTATACACACACCCAGCCCAATCGGCGAATGCCTTCGTTCCAGCTGCAGCAATCCGGGACTGGCAAAGGTGACGCATGATCTTGGTGAATTGATGTCACCGTCAAACAAGAAACTGATCAAGCAGGAACGTCGGAAGAGCCTAGATGGTATACAGCATAGTGCAGATCCTGCTGCGTTGGCGGACGATGCAGATGGAAAAGGAAGGGGTAAAGGCAAGGGGAAGGATATTAAAACGGAAAAGAAACTTCCGAAGGGGTACATGTATGAAGCACTGGGGCCTAAAGTAGGGACAGAAAGGTCCGGAAAGGATGGGCAATGTGTGGGCGATTGGACGACTGAGCTGGAATAATATAAATCTGAAGCAACGGAAATTGATGAGTAGCATGTTCTGGGGTAACAGTCGAGTATATTTGTTGTTCAGAATATACTAGTGATGTAATCTCGATTACCCAATCTGAACATGCCCGTCGAGATCCATCTCCTCAATGCCATTTTCTAGATCTACTTCAGGACCTTCCGAGGTGTATGTACCTCTGGGTGGCTCGAGATGCCTCAAGACAGGAATATTTCCGGCACACATATGCTGTCTGATCTGGTCTCTAAGATAGCTGATAACTGTGTCAACGGCGCTGACTGGATTTGAATATTTGAAGCATTATTATACCTTCATCCCAGGCGGAAAGGTGATTCCACGTACATGTATGCGGCACGATGAAGTGGTTCCCCAGCATCATCATGCCCGGTGATTCAAATTGGCAGTGTAATGCCTTTTCGGGTGAGTATATCTGTACACCACTGAGCTGTTTCTTCTGGTATTGAAGTCTCGGAATCTACCATCAATGAAAGCGGATTAGTCTATAAAATATACAAGTGAAAATCCATTAGGGTGGAGGATATACTGTATCCATAGACTGCATCCTGCAGCCATTGCAGAACCACAGGGTCACATGGCTTTCCACGGCATTCCATGTCTGGATTCCGATGTTGTACGTGGAAGTAGTTTAGTATAGGTTTTCCAGCAATTAGATAAGGCCGGTTGCGTTGCTTCCTAATAGAATGTATATTCCATAGGTGTGCAAAATGCTCGACCTGCTTCCGTATGATTGGAAGATATATGATGGCCATGGTTATGAGATCGCTCTCGGATGCGTTATCAAAAAGACCATCATCACGTTGTATACGGAACCATGTCTTGGGCACATTAGCTATGTATTCCACTCAGCGGTGATGTTCCTATATTGTGTATACATACCTGCCATTGCCTCGTTTGGCATTTTGTCAACTCATTTCAACACCCCTCGATACGGCTATTGGATTTTGATGTACCTTATCTGAATGCGGAACTAAACAGTGCCTCTGCGTTGTCGGCTTGTTCAAGCTGCCACGGGGCATTTGCCATGAGCATGGTCTCTGTACCGCGATCTGCTCGAATTATAGTTGGTCTGATATCATCATTCCTGGAAAGAGCATCAAGATACTGCTTCAGGATACTAACTGTGCAGGTGACCGAAAGACCAACATGAGTTGATGTAATATAGCGGGAATACCCATCAATGCAGGCGTAAATTCCAATTTTGTAGTCCCGGAACTTGAGATGACCATCAACGGACCACACATAATCTGGTCCAGGCACAAGGTACTTTCCAACCCTATCACGGCCAGCTTGGAACGCGGGCTATCTAGCAGCAACAGCTTCCGGAACAAGTTCCTTCATGATGGCAAACATTCTATCCCTAGCAACAGGAATTCCACCGATGGATAGATGCCGCCACATGTATTCCCGGCCATACTGGGCAGGCATTCCCTAAACACGCTCTGCAGTGATTGCTGTCTGGAGCTTTGCATTAGCGTCATGAATTGCATCGGTGCCCCGGACCCGGTGCAGTAGTCGCATGTGTTGTCGTAGTTCCTGTACGTTGTACTTGGTGACTTGAAAACCCAACAGAATCCATATTAGCATATGTCATGGGTACGCACTTCAAAAATACCTTCGTCTTGCAACACGTGGATTATCTCAGAGTCTTCTCGGGCGAGACGATAATCACACATGGAGATCCAAGAATGCAGCTCAGGAGTATCAAGATATTTTGCACGCTTTGTAAACTCCTATTCCACAATCGCTCTGTTGAAGGTGCGCTTGCTGATCGTGAAGTTATGCTCGTCCTGTAGATACATGATGACCTGTGCTGGAGAGTGTTCCTGAAGAATGTATAATGCGTAAAGAATGTCCTGGAATCGTTCGACGCCAGTACCGGGTTTCCCTGCCTTGGACGATGCCATTTGGGGTAGTGTATTCAATATTGATTTCGTTTGATGTTACTTGGCTTGAATATATTGAATGGGCAGTAGATATAAAACAGAGAAGAAGAAGGCAATTTCGGGACGGAAGGTAGCACTTGTTTTATACTGAACAGTGGATATACATGTCCAATAACTACTATTTGTTGCTTTATAATGACGCTGCACCTCAAGAGTACCAACTTGAAATTGTGCCATCCATATCCAGTTCCGGCTGCCATTTTGCGGCCGGCTGGCTTGTTGCATTCCGGATCAATATTTCTTGGGACTTGACTTCATGTTCATGGCAGTGCCTCCAGGATTGGGGCCGGGGCCGGGCCTGGCTGGCTCCTGACTGGGGATTCATATCGACAATCCCCATCAGGTGAAAAGCTGATAAGAAGAAGCTTGATATGCTTGAGATTTCGGGCTGGCGGGGCATTTTTCCATAATGTACAAGTAGTGAATGTATCTTAGAGAATGTGTGAACAGTCATAACTGTAACGGCGGCACGTGACCGGGGCCGGGTAACGGCCTTTCCATATAGTCGGCTCGCCACGAGCCATAGATCTCTAGCGATAATCTTACTATACATCTACACCTACTATCACTCGCATCCACGTTTGCAACCGTATTCCAATAATTACCACACGTATGCCTATGAGGCCGAACGCTGGCGTACGTGCCCTTACACAATTATCGCTTTTTCTGTAAACGGATACGTTTCGCTCAAGGGATTTCCCGAGTTTACCCCTTTTCTGACGGGCGACACCATCGAGTCAACAATTGAGAATACTGCCCTCCAAACGATATATCGAAGCATCATTACTGCGAAGCACAGAGCGTTCATCATTCCATCATTCAATTGAGCCACCTGACGGCAGCGGAGTACAGTTCAGAGACGAATTGGCGCACAAAGCGCGTCACCGGCAATGACGACGACGATCACGAGTACAGAACCCGACCATTCGACCCTGCCAATGAGAGAAATGCCCGAGATGCTACAATGGACGGACTGATCTTATCCCTGGATGCGGCCATATCGAGAACCAAATGCGAAGTCGAGAGACAATTTACGAATCAGCACAGTTACGACTACATTCGTTCCAAGCAAGTGAGGTGCACCTACTTCAATTGGCGTGTGCACCTACTGCTCTAGCAACTTCAAAGAAGCCGACTTGCACAGGCATTCCCCGGACAATTATACTTACGGATACGCTACTTGAGCGCAGCATGCCTACGGAGATAGAACATACAATAAATGAAACCCACGAATGAGGATCAGCCTACGAAAGAAGCACTCTTACTGCCACGAACGTCTACACGAGCGAAGTGCATTTACTGTCGAGACCTACACAATTCCGCAGACCGATTACGATGACTACGATGACCGCTCAGAGCACAATTAGTATGGACAATCGAAGTCCACCTACTGTCAATGATTTTCGACTGCAATGACATTAACGGTAACGGAGGCCACATGTGACCATTATTACCTACGGACCGAATAGGCTCTGGACTTGCGGCAGCACCCATGGCTACGGGACAGATGACATTATGATTCGAGACTACCACCTCCAGAGGCACCACTTTCAGGACACTAATTGGAGGATCCAATCAATCGAGGAGATATGGATAATACGAGTTTTCATCTTCAAGGCCGGGACACATTCCACGGCACTCAGTCGATATATATCAATAGCAGCAAAATTAGTATTATTAAACGGAATACATTACCAGTCCTTATGGATATGGAATGGACTCAGAATTACAAATGGATCTGCTGGATGTGCCCATCTCGATGTATGTGGTACCAAACTGCCGCGGTTTAGGGCCCAAACCCGGTAATGGTCGATCGGTCACTGTGCCGATCTTACCATCAACCAAGTAATATACTTCTCTCGCAGCCTCCATTATGGACTGCCCAAGAGCAAGTTGATATGTGGATGCTATCGTGCAGCGGAAACATGTCTGTAGCGCGAGATATGCTACCGAGACAATCGCGGTGAGGACAGTCCTTCTCCACAAGCATCAATGAA
>Ga0307512_10001533_pt1 | contig 32413 bp, 38 predicted proteins | sample 14_EM_MG_FD_200267 | JGI IMG/M metagenome (GOLD analysis project Ga0307512, IMG submission 200267) | Populus trichocarpa ectomycorrhiza microbial communities from riparian zone in the Pacific Northwest, United States - 14_EM | ecosystem: Host-associated > Plants > Roots > Unclassified | place... | reverse complement strand
ATCCTTAATTTTCGGGAAGTGGACGCCGCCCGTAAACTTGCGACAAAGGCACAACGCGATAGCAAATCGCTAAAGACAATCACAATGCTAACGTTGATCTATCTTCCAGCCACTTTTGCAGCGGTTCGCCCCCCCCCCCCCTTTTAAATTTGTATTACTGTGACCTCGCTTGCTGATTGTTATAATGTGGAGTATCAGTCACTCTTAAGTACAGGTTATGTAAAATTGGGTGCTGTCCAAGGCAAGAAGAAATTGCTTTTGACCAGCGAGATGCGGATTTTCTTGGGATTGACAGCAGTGCTGTTGATCGTCACTCTTGTAAGCTGGTGGTGCTGGGAACAGTATCAAGATTGGAAGGAAACCCAGCTAGAGGACTGGGAAGATGACATGGTATAGAACATGATCGACGGTGTTTTCCTTTATTCTCTCTACCTTCTCATTACAATCGGTCTGACCAATTTATTATATCGGTCATTGAATATTTTTAAGTCTATTCAGTAAACTGTTATTGGAATACGAATTCAAACAATCGTGGTGACCTGGCTGGGCACTCTCACCTTCAATTCTCTCAAACCCAAGAGTTACCGATGTATATCTGATAGGATCTCCTAATTCCTGTTCCTGCTTTGCAAATTCCTCACTGCTTAGGCGTATTCCAGCTCGAAACGGCACCTCCGGGTTATCGTCGGAACGTATGATGTATCCTCTAAGTGAGCTGTTCCTCTTAACGTAAATCATAAATCGCCTATTTGCTTCATCTTTATTGCGCTGGAGATATTTATCTCCCGGACGGTCTTCCACTTTGAATACGTGCATATGTCAGCTCATTATAATTGCAGCCGCAGCAGTAGCATACTAGGAAACATACAGTGAATAGTAATGAAGCTTTTTTTGTAGAAAATCACGAGACGTCTCTGTCTGAGTTTACCGTCCCCTTCGTCCCCGGTCTCTTTCCATAGCTCTACTCTTCGAAGAGTTTCTGGGCCTTTGGAAGTTTCGGGGTTGGTGCTGCTTCCTGTGCTTTCCGCGGTTGTATTAACCGTATGGTCCGAGACAAAGCTCCCTAAAGAGCTCTCACCTCCACCGTAGGGGTCGTGGTTTTCTCTAGGTCCGATTCTCCGGATGACGTCCCGGAATCTCTCGGCGGCTGAAGCAGGATGATCAACACATTGTACACTGATTAACATACTGCGAATCACGAGCGTACGGCATTAGGTTCAGGGTATTAGAAAGGGGCCCGGATGGTTTAGAGTTGCCTTGCCTTGCGATTATCTCTTGCTGGGTTAAGCATTTTTGGAAATCGCGTGCTTCTGGCAGGAATCAGAATTCGGTAAATCTAATGAATCCGTAGACGCTGGTACTTACGCTCTATTGTGGCAAAACAAACTGAAAATCGGATCGTTCTTTCGAATGAAATGCAATATCCGACTTGGAAACTTTCGCTTTGGGCTTCCTCGGTTTGCGCCTTTCCCTTGAAAGCATACTCGGGAATAAGTCTCAAATTGGGATCGGTGCGAGAGCCTTGCGGATTTGTGGCTTCAGCGGGAGCTTTCTTGACGTATAAAATCAACAAATGACATGAGCCGTTGCTTACAGTCAAGTGGTCGAGCGGGGAAAACCCCCGGACAAACCAGCATCCTGAATTCAGGTGCCAGCGCTACAGACCCATACAGGTGTAATGTGCTTCTCTCTCGCTGACGCCCGTCATGGGCCGTCATAACATTCCTATGAAATACCAAGACGTTAATGCTTTACGTAACCTAGAGAGAACTCAGAACATACGGGAAAGACTGTATCAATTTTTGCTCTTTTGGAGGCTCTGGTATAACCAGTATGGGTATGCTAGCTTCCCTGGCAATATCAAGATCCTTTTGCAGTCTGTCACGGACCTTGTCAGCTTTCAGGCGCACTCTTGAGTCTGTTTCTATTGTTGAGTCCACGGTATCTATCATGTTGCGTATAAAACCCTCTTCTTGATCATCCCGAAAGTTGGAAGCGTTCTGTTTTAAGTCATGGATTTTTTCTCTTACTCCCAATTTCTGACGAAGCTTCCCTCCATCCACCGAATCATATTCGTAAAAGTAGTTCGTGTTGCAGCCTTTGATCCTTAGCTGATCAAGTTGCTTGACGCCTGATGGACCTTCGAGTGTATAGACCAGGACTTCAAGAAGGATGCAGCCTAGAGACCAGACATCATATACTGCCGGGAATTCTCCGCGCTCGTACTCAGGTGGTAAGTATGTTTGATCCCCAGAATGGCCAGTCACCCGCGGGGACCCTGCATCCGTTTTTATTTTGAATTGTGCTTGACCAAAATCGGTTATTTTAAGTGTGCCATTGTGGACAAGAATATTCGCTGGTTTTAGATCGCAGTGTCTTCCAAGATAGCTATGGAGCTCGTCCTTGCACTCAGTCAAAATATGATGTAGAGCATCTGCGATACCAACCATGTCATCCCAGATTTTCGATTCGTAAATATTGCCGACGGACGACGCGCTCTCCAGGGCTGACGAGCTCGAGACCATGTCAGGTACGGGCTGTTTCAAGACCTTTTGGCTCCGGAGGTATTCCCAAAGATTCACTTCAGCAAGTGGGAAGACAAAGTTCAGCATGCTTCCGTGACGGTATGTTTTCAGCACATCGATGATATGGTTGTGCTTGAGCCTGGATACCTTGTCGAGATTATCTCTTTCTGCCTCTGCCGCCGTGTTACGATCGGCCTCTGTGAGCTCCGAGTATTCGATCTCGATTTGCTTTATGGCAAAGTGCGCGTTCTCTCTAGTCAGCAGGGCACGCACTTGATCGGGAAAGAAATATACGGTACATACTTCATCGGAGACCAATTTTTGATAGTCAGGGTAGATCTTACATGCAATCACGCTTCCGCGTTGCCCTCCTGGAAATTTTCTAAGTGGGATGATTGGAAGCACTTCACGTTTATCCAAGGTTATGTAGTCTTTCACGTCAAGGACCAGCGGAGAGAATTGATACCGGTTATTCTGGAAGTCGTTCGCTATCGTTCTTGAAATCGCGTCCGAGGTCGCGGGTACCTCTTTGGTACGAACACCCGGCCAGTAATTCGTCTCAAGCGTTGCATCTTGAAGATCGTCTTCCCGAAGAATGGCGTCACTCTTTTTGCGAAAAATGAAGCTGAGGATAAGACGTGGGCGACCGATGCTTAGAAGAAGCGCAAACAGCCGCCCGGCGGAACCGGCCAGCTCGTGATCCATCATAATTATGCTCACACAATTTTCTATGTCTGGCTTGCAGTCCTCCGGTAGATACCCTGCAGTGACTTTACAGTCATCACAAGTGCAGCCCAAGACGTTCCTTACCGCAGCTTCAGTCAAGGTGTCTTGGATTGCTCGTCCGGGACAGAACACGGTGTTTAGCTTCCCCAGGAGCTCAAGGTCAGCTCCCGCTTCCTTCAGCAGGCGGTCTCTTGTTTCGTTCAGGTCCTGTCGAGCTTTGCTGCATGCGCTTCTATATTCCATTTTATCCACCCGAAATGCAAGATGGCAGTTGGGCTCTCACGTGAGTGACAGCCTTCCAATAGAGCTGCCGAGCATGCGAGACTACTTAGACTAAGTAGAAACGAAGACTTAAACGAAGGCTGGGTGAATGCGATCAAGTAGTGAGAATGAACGGAGACGAGTTACTCTCTAACGTCAAACCAAAGCGATCGAGGCTCCATATGCATAAAAGAAGTGCGCAAACAACTATTGAAATGCGCCCATCGCTGATCAGCTAGATGATTCATCTAGATGCGGGGCACTGCAAGGCGATATACCGGTAACACCCGCAGCCCAAGTTACTGAGGTTGAGGTGGGACAGCTGGCGACAAGTTTCGCGATCGCCCTCTCGTCAAACACCCTTCCAGCTGCTACGTATCCACCACAACCGCTCATAAAGAACTCGTGTACAATACATCGAAGCTATATTACCTATAAGATAAGGTGTCTATAAATCTGTAGAGCATTCCAGCCACAATAAAACCCTAGTACTGGATTCGAGTGTGCAACTTGTTTACCTAGCTCGAGCCTCAACCACAGCTACCATTTCCGGTATAGACTTCCACAACTTCTGCAGGTATTGGTCAACTTTCCTTTCTCATATATTCAGGAGGGTTTGCTGCAGGGTGCGCTCTCTGATTCTGTGTGGGAGGTTGCGGCGGGCAAATCTGCCAGTAAGGCTGCGTGTGTAAATTCCAATGCAATTGCGATCGGCCTTTTTTTGGCTGTGTGTCCCACTACCACGGCACAAATTACTCGAGCAAATTGCCCGTGAAAATACAGAGCTCTCCAGAGGTTTCTGAACCTTCGAATATCGTCGGTTTAATAAGATTGAAATGGCTGTATGCACAACCCTATCATGCATGCAAAGAAAAATACGTTTTTCTAAAGAAACGTTAAGAAAACATCGTCATGGCTATACCGCCACTCTTCGGTTGGGTGTATGTCGCTGGGTTTATATTGCATTGCAATCTCCTAGTAAGACCGTTGGGAGCTCGAGGCATTCAGGAAATCTGCACGTTCTTACTTTACCTGCGGAAGGTATTGCTATCCATCGAATGTACTTGGTACAGGGGTACACTTTTGAAGTACCTTTTGCATTAACAACCATAGTTCCTACATTGCTACTCTAAACGCTTGCACTAAGTACACCTTCCTTTTGTTCTTCTCTCTCTCTTTTGAGGGTCTCCACTTTCTCCCCAATGCCTATAGACTCTCACTTGGCAGTATATCGCATAATATCCCTCTGAGTTCAAAGGCTTTAAGTAATGGATACAGAGCTTCTGGGCCTCCGTAGTATGTGAGGGTTTGGTATGCATGTTATTGTGTGAGTAATTTGGATCATGGCTTGGTATGGGGATAACTAAAAGAGCAGGACTGGTGAAGATAGGTGTTGGATAGCTCGGGATATTAAGTGACTAGGGGCTTATCATAACGACTACTAAGTACGAATATATTAGTACAAGGCAATTTGGTTATTATGATAGGCCAGAGACAGGCTGAAGAAACGGGTTTGTAGTTTTTGTAGTTCTAGCTGTGTGCGATATTCGGCAGAAGAAGAGGGTAGAGTCCAGGAAGCTTATACCTGGCAGGGATTAATCTCCTGCCTACAATTTGTCCCTCCATCATGTTGATGTGTTTACCTTGAAGTTGAGCTCATGGTTGGGTTGGTTGGACTTTCATGACTCCTGGTTCAGATTCTCTCGCTCCCAAGTAGTTTAAAGTACTCAGGTTTGACTGGCTAGCATTAAGTAAACGTGAACCACTCAAATAACCTGCAAAAGATACAACTACTAAAAGTATCTACTATGTCTCGGCCGAGAGATTATTCACAACATATCAGCTGTTATATGACGGCGTGTTGAGACTGGCCACTCCGCTAGCGCGAAGATTTGTCTTAAAGGAATAATTTCTTTCTATCTTACTGTAGGAAACACAAGCAAACGCGAGGCTCTGATTACACCTACAATGGATATAGTTACTGCACTCTGATATCAGTGGAAGAGTTTAAGGCTACGGCTGATTGGAGAAGCAGTGAGATGACGACATGGGATTGATTAGACAAGATGGTTCTAAATTAGGTAGCGGAGGATCTTGGCCAAGGTCACATGCCGAGGTGCCTGACAACAGGCTTTGTTTGTTTGGAATCATTCTATATTCAGCCGCTTGCGGCTATAACATACATATTCCCATAATTCCTTCCTACTCCAATGAAATTCAAAGAAAAACAAAGTAAAGTCGTAGGCCCACGACCCCCACCCCCTTACCTGACAACAGTACATAAGTAGACTCCATCATCTTTTCTCCCAACTTCTTTTCATATGGCACATGGGGATTGTCGATATTACTTATGGGCCTATTGAAAGTGTTTTTTTGGCTGTAACTGATGAAAGGTTTTGTTCGGGCATAAATCTTGAAGCAATTGTGGTGACAGTGAAACAGATCCCTTCGATCGAAATACAAGTTTATCCGCCCACTATACTTAAGTATACAGAGGGTTTAGCAACCGTAAGATGGCCGCCGTTAGTCGATTCTACTATTTATATTTGTGTCACTCATAGCTCTCCGGATATCCCGCCCCCACTCGTTGCGCTCGACCAGCCCCGCTTGAGCCCAACATTAGGTCTACTTTACCGCCTCCCTTTGCCGGAATGCAGGTTTCGCAAGCACTACTGTGTTATAGAACGGGGTAAAGTGCTAGTCATCGCATGCTCATAATCTTTCTGGAGGGCAGTATCACACCCTGATAGAAGCATTCCCGAAATTCGTCAACATCGAAACTATAGGTGAAGGTGTTGAAATTACAACGTATGCACCTAATTACCGCCTCGGCATAGTTCGGAAGCTCGCGTCCGCGGATATCGTTAATAAGGCGATTCGCAATAGAAAACTCAGTGAAGCTCGTTTCGTTCCCTTGACCATCAAGGTCTTCGGCAGTTTTGAACGACAAAAGCGGTTTGCCGTAGGACAGCTCCAGCAGTGCTACGCCTAAAGCAAACACTATCTCGTTTTTGATAAAGCATCGCGACTTTAGTTGTATTGGTTGCTGGGTGCTTGGTTTTGGTGCAAAGCTTTTCGATACGTAAGGCCGATCGAATAGTGAGACCCTTTCCGGTTGTTGATGAAGTAGATATCCTTCATAACCCAACTCTCGCTCAGCCAGGGTGTGTCGTGAAGTTGCGAGACTGCGGAAGCTAAAGTGAGAGCAATGGTGCACCTATAGAAGTCAGTTGTTCAGTAGCAAGAGGTAAGTTGCGAAATTACTTCTGCTTGATAGCTAGAATGCCCGTATTTCCTCGATAGAGAAGTTCTTCAAGCGAAGCGGACTTTCTAAAATCATTCTCAAGATCAGGCCGAACAGAGTAAATGATGCTGCCAGGGCTGGTCGTCAAGGAATCCAAGACAGCAACTTGTTTGAATCTTTCCCCTAAGAATATTGCATAGATTATCGATTCTCACTGCGGAATGTGGTAGCTTTTGACATGAGGTCGAGCGTGACGAGGACGATGATGAACACACGATCGAGGGTGCACTAGCAAAACGTGTGGTTTTCGTGATCGGACGTTGAGTGGAAGCAACAATCGTTATCCTAATGCACAGCCAGGTATGAAGTAACGTTAGCGTCAAATGTTAACATGTTCAGACCACTCGGAATCAGTGTCTAGCTGACTTCAGGACAGGTTCTCCGGACATCTCGTGCACTCATCTCCTATAGAAAGCCCAAAAAAGCAAAGACAAGAAACTCACGAAATATTTGAGGTCTGCAATGGTTCGATCTCGACATCTCGCCAATTCCAGGGCAGTGGCGCTGCCGCAGTCGCATCCACATCGAACGAGAAGACAAAGCCAAACTGGACACTAGCGTTGTCAACCTCACATCCATTCCGCACATCCAGTCGTAAGTTAGCACAGTGAGGGTATTGGCATGGGCAAGTACAAGACCATCGCGAACTAAGGGTCTCAAATAACCTCCGTGCGTGATCCCGGATTTTATCCAGTGAGTGGCATTTGCGCGGCGCTTTCGCTCGAGGCGGAGCGGTTCGAGCCCGATGGCGCCTTTGGTCAATGTAGCAATCTGCTCGATGTCATGAAGGATTTCGGCCAACAATGTAGCATACTTGTTGGAGCTAAAACCACCGCTTATACGCCTCCAGGGGGTTTTAAAGAAATCGTCGCGAACTTTCACATCGACAGTGCCGTTCTTCATAACCCAAATAGGCTAATAAAGTATGGTCAGTGTGGAAACTCAATTCTGGAATACGATCTGACACCGACTCTCATATCGTCGCTCAGTTTCAACTTCTTGCTGAACAAAATGACCTTCTTATTGAGCTTCTTAACGAACGATTTATACGGGTAGTAGTCTGCCCCAAGTCACTCACATAGACTTTCACCAAGCTCCGCATCCTCCCAGGCATTCCCCTCACTATTCTCGAGCAACTCGTGGAATTTGTTATCGGGAAGCATTAATGGGCTTAGAAGCTCCTCGCAGGAGTGCCTGTATATCGAGAATAGCGTTCGAGCGCACTGATCAGTAAAGGTATAGAGCCAAGAGCTACTCCTACAATCTCGAAGCCGGTCATGGTGGTAGGTTGCGATAATAGCGGGAACGATGAGCGTAGTAGCACCAGTACGTACGTGGTAGGTTGGTTCCTCGCCGACCTTCAGCTTCATGCATTTCAGCCCCACCAATATTGATCAATCACGTGTATCTGCCTAGATAATAAGCTGTTCAATTCAGCCTCGCAACAGTTTTTTTCATCCAAGCTCTAGTAATGTGAAAAACCCACCATCTAGCCTCGTCAACAAAATGTATACTCTCATCTCTGATGCTCATGCGAAGTGCTTCCTCTCTTTCTCAGAGCTTATTTCTGCCATCGAACACCCAGTGCGAGACTTCGGAGATCAAACGCCCTTGAAAGAGGTTCTGGAGGAATTTGACAAATATAAATTATGGGCGGGAAACGTCAGCGCCGCGCATTCTAGCGAGCGCTATTAGATATCGCTGGACTACCGCCTAAGAGAATCGTCTTTCTACAAAACTCAGGCGCGTTGGCAGCGTTTCTCAGTACTGATTAGTAGACCTGCAGGCTGCGGGTGGATGAATACTTTTGTTTCCACTTAAAGTCACATCTACCTCGTACACTCTTTTCGGTCCTCGTACACCCCAATAGAGCTGCCTGTGCTTGGATTAGCTCAATATATACAACGATCAGCGTTTATCTTAATTTTGGCCACTCGCTTCGTATTCGATATGTTACTCAGTACTGACTACTCCCAAAGATATTGAAACTTTTAGGATTACTAGACAACATAGTAGAAAATCAATCTCTCTTAATGTTCGGTATTGCACTAGCAGATCACAATACCTTCCTTCAATTTTGCAAAGAGCCCAAGTCTTACAATAAAGACCAAGTGGACCTCTAAGAAAAGCTGTCCTTAGCTATTGTATGCTTGTCATATACATTTCACTGATTTGTCTTCAAATTAGTAGGAAAAGGTAGGCTCTATATACTCTTCAACATTTGACACTATTAATACACTATCCCAGCTCTTTCGCTTCTTCAGGGCAGGAGAAACCCGTTCGAGGAGCTGTCGTCCTCAGGTTATGAATCCGGGTCCGATCCAGCGGCACTTCCAGAGAATGACTCCGACGAGTAAGCTGAAACAGATAGCTCGCCATGGGGAATTTCTTCAAGCTCCGACGATGAAAATCAGACAGACTCTAGAGACCGCCCGAAGCTTATAGACGGGTATGTTTCCTCTTCGAGCACACTAATAGCAACCACTAACACGCAGAAATATAGTCCAGTACCTCTAGTTCAGAAGCAGGTTCCGGAGATGCCCCAGTTAGTTGAGACTATCAAATTTACAATCACTTGCCTATACAAGATGCTCATTCGACGACCAGCCCCACTCGATCGGCTTAAACAAAAGTCGTCAGTCGATGCATCCTTCTACCAGCATTTCGATGTACTGTACGTCAAGGACAAGTTCCGGAAGCTAGACTCGAAGGTAGCGACGCAGCTAGGAAAGATGATCTCTCATCGTCATCAGCTGCTCTTTTACCGGCTATCTCATGCCGGAAGCCTTGAGACAACAAAAGTAGAGCCAAAATTCGTAATGGCAGCTCCACTAGCCGCCCAATCATCATCAACGGCGAAGAATGATAGTGGGCCAGAAGCAGTCGCAATCAGCGAAATGCCTCGAAGCCAGGCAGCGAGTCATCAGCACACCGTACACACAGAAACTACGACCTTGCGCCTCAATGCTCCTCAAGTTGAAGCGCGGGCTGCTCTCTACGCTCCCTCGGTTGCCGAGTCCAAATCATCCATGGCATCTAGTTATGCTGGTAAAAACTTGCGAGTGGAAGTACCCCCGCGGCCTAAGGGAAAGGATGGAAATGAACTTGACAGTTTCGAATGTTTATATTGTATGGTGGTTCAATACATCCAAACTGATCATGCTTGGAAGTAAGTGCTGTGGAGCTTGTGGATGGTTGTGTTCTCTCTAATGATTTCATGCAGAAAGCATATCCTTAGGGACTTGCAACCGTATGCTTGCACATATCCAAACTGTGATTTATCGGAACACTTTTTGATAGCCGAAAAGAATGGTACAAGCACGAGATCCAACAGCACAGAGTAGAGTGGTTCTGCAACATTGATAGTCATCCACAGTTTGCGGAGCAATCCGATTTTTTAGCATACATGGAATCGGCTCATGACACGACTTTCAAACCCAGCCAGCTATCGCTGCTGCCGAGCATGTTTCAATGTCCCTCGCGGAGTCTAGAAGGAAATTGCAATTTTTGCATGCAGCCATCGGCAAAGCTTAAAAACCATGTCTCCCATCATTTAGAGGAACTTGCCCTATTTTCTCTATCAAAAGTCAACGAAATGGCAGGCAGCGAGATGGCAGACTCGCATCTCTCGAAACAGAAGGCGAATGGTTCGGTTGATCAAAATCACCATCCCCAGGACGGGTCCCGAGGTGGTCAATCAACGGCACAAAGCGACCAGTCCCAGCCAACCTTCACTCAGGCAACGCATCCAGAGAGATCAGACATCGATAATCCCATTGACCAGGCCATCGTTCCGGACTCAGCGGATACCCAAGTTCTCCGAAGCTAGAAATGACCTTTACCAAGAAACAAAGTTGGAAACAGAGCTAGAATCAGTACCAGGATCATCCCCAGAAACAGAATCATTACCAAATGCAGAGCCATTGATAAGGGTGACCGGACTTGTCAGCCAGCTTATCAAAGCGCCCTTCGACGATACGAGATCTTTTCCAATCTGAAAACGCTTAACGAGGGCTTTCGAGATTACCAAAATCTCTTCCGTGTAGAGGAGCAAAAGCTGAAGGGCTGGGGGAAACAGCTGGAGCTTGCTTGCGAGCGCGAATCTGTTGAAGGGGTTGAATTCGACAACCTTAGGCATCGGCTTATCATAGCGGCTGCCAAAATTGCACAGCTCTTCGCCAGTATTGGTGAAATGGGAAGTAATTACGGCCTACGAGTTGCCAAAGTCGACAGGCCCTTACTCGCCCATGCGAGTCCTATCATTGATACCGCGATTTCCGACGCTATGAAAATTGACCAGATCGAGATGCTGGCTGCCAGATTCGACAAAACGATTTCCTCATATAGGCAATTCAATTGGATATTCTCAAATAAGGTCAAGTTTGGTACACTGATGAGTCTTTTGGAAAAATACAACGAAGGCTTGTTCGAAATTACTGAGCACTTCTTTTTCTCCACACGTATGTCATTTTGTTGAGCTCCGAGAGGCTGATTTTAATTGTCAAAGGGGTTTTCAATGAATTCCAGATACCGGTTGAGTTTCCGCTCCCAAGAAATCCGAACATCTGCGGGCGAGAAGGCTTGATGACTAAGATCTATGAAATATTACAACCTGTAATACCAAAAGCCGATTGGGAGTTGGTTGTGTTACATGGGTTGGAGGGATCGGTAAAACCCGGATAGCTTTGGAATATGCATATCGCTATCATGTGGATTATAGTGCAATCTTTTGGGTTGATGCCAAAGACCTGGCCGCACTTTAGTCAAGTGGACGTCAGATTGCCGAGCTACTTATATTCCACTACGCAACAAGATCCATTGCTCGGCCTGATTTCGCACACATCTCTAGGGAACTAGGAATTCCGGGCAGTATTGATTATTCAGGCAACCTTAAACAGGAAGCATGGATCGTGAGTTCAATATGGCATGTTGTGAAGCGATGGCTTTCCAAAAGTCTGAATACAAAATGGTTACTAATCGTCGATGGCATTAATTATCTATATGAGGGTTGCCTCGACTTTCTTCCGATCTGTAGCTGGGATAAAATTATTGTAATCTCTCGCTACTCAGATATAGGAACCTTGGGCATCAAATTCTAGTGGAGGAAATTGGAGTCGGTGCTGGCGCTACGATTCTACTGAGATCTGGAAGGATGACATACGATAGAGGGAACTTGTCTGCAGCAGGTGAGAATAATCGTTATTGAATTGATGTTACCACTCTTCTAATTAGGTCCAACAGAATCCAAGGGCGCAGCAGGGGTGGTTCAAAAGCTCAGAAGGCTCCCTCTTGCACTTGCTCAAGCTACAGCTTATATGGACACTCAACAAATTGACTTTAGAACATACCTCAGAAAGCTTGAATCCAACTCCAAGCAAGCCAACAGCAAGGAACCTGCAGCAACAACTTACTTCGGCGATACGATATTCACTTGCTGTGAACTCTCATTCAGGGCGCTAAGTCCCCTTACGGCTCGGCTCCTGCATTGTGTGCCATTTTGAGCAACGAAAATATTCCAGAAGAATGTTCCGTCGCGGGAAAGGTGCCATTGACTGGTTGAGCGCCGGTATGCCCCTACAGCTAGCGATAACTATGCTGAAATAAATTCCCCTTTTTTTTATGTCCTACAAGCTAATACTTACAAAGATGAATATGAGTTAGACGACGCTATTGATGAGCTCATTCGCTTCTCCTTATTCAGGCGCAGAGTTTCTTCCCAGTCATCTTCCTAGCATTGTTTCTCGATACATCCCCTTGTTCATCAACGGGCCCATGAACATATTAACGACGAAAAGCAAAGAGAAAGCGCTAGGGATGCTCTATCTCTAGTTGCTGCCATGATTGTGACTGAACCTAGTGAGCAAAACCAAGAGTATTGGAACTTTGAATGGCGTATAATGAACCATGTTCAACACTTAACAAAATACTATGACGGGATCAAAAATCCACCCGATGTGGGAATTTCAGAGGCACTTTATACACTTGGAAAGGCGAATTTTATTGGGGGCACTATAAAAGATGTGCCAATCTGTACCGCATGGAAGCAAAGAGCTAGTTTGCGCGTACCAAGATTATGCAAATGCAGTACGGCGGAGCGCTAGCATGCTATCAGCGGGCTCTTGATAACGATGTGACAATCCTCGGAAATGACCACCCTTTGACTCTCGACACGATCAACAACATAGCCTCGAGCCTCGGTATTCGACAACCAGAGAGTACGACAAAGCACTTGAGTGGTACCAACGGGCTCTCGACGGTTGTGAGAAGACCCTTAGAAGAAACGATTATATGACTCTTGACACGGTCAACAACATAGCCTCGGTATTCAACAGCCAGCGAGAGTACGACAAGGCGCTTGAGTGGTATCAGCGGGCTCTCAAAGGCTTAGGGAATACCTTCGGAAATGACCACCCTTCAACTCTCAACACCGTCAACAACATCGCCTTTGTATTCGAAAGCCGAGGAGAGTACGACAGGGCGCTAGAGTGGTACCAACAAGCTCTCGAAGGCTTTGAGAAGACCCTCGGAAATGACCACCCTTCAACTCTCAACACCATCAACAACATCGCCTTGGTATTCGAAAGCCGAGAAGAGTACGATAGGGCGCTAGAGTGGTACCGGCGCGCCCTTGAAGGCTTTGAGAAGACCCTCGGAAATGACCACCCTTCGACTCTCACCGTGGTCGACAGCATAGCCAGTGTCAACGTAGGAGGCCCTGGTGGTGTTAGTAATGGTTAGGATCCGGGACAGACCTATAGGGGCATGGAGATCGACAGTTTATCGGAGACCGGGGGAGGGAGGGTGGGGAGCTGCGATGCATCCGAGGAGGACCGTAGTGAAATGAATGGTGGGGTATAAAAGTGAAGTACGATTTCAATATTGACGTCTTAACATCAAAACTTGCTCGCTTGCATGTGAACGGACTATCTTCTCTAAAGTTAAATCAACTCGAAAATTTCGCTCGTCCTATCCACTCTTGTCACCGGCACACTAAGGTGGACGAGGTTAACAAATGATACCAATCGCGAGACATATTCAATAACCTAAAGTAATTAGCAAGCCAATTAAAGTGCCGTATACATACGTACATTAGTACTACTTAAGTCCAACCTCAAAGAAAGTGATTGTGAATTAGTCTGACCAGACCCCAAGACTCTAAAGTTTGTGTACACTCACACTCATGTTAGTATCACGGTATCCACTTATTGCCGGCGGCCAAAAGTATGCGTGCTGTGCAACCATGCCTGACACCTACTTTCGAAACTATTTCTCTTGCTCAACTAAATAAACACAACCACCATCACCTTCCCACAAGTCAAAGTACTTGGAAATTTGTTGCTAATTATGAGCTAGACCTGTGGTCAGTCTTACCCGCAATGCAGCTACAATTGCAGTCAAAAAGACAAGCCAAAACACATTGCACAAAATGATCTTAGTTGGACAATAAAGAGCTGTTTTTTTTCCTGCAGTATCAGCCTTAAATTCAATTGAATTGTTAAATACTGCCAAAGTGAACCTTTCTGTATCATTTATCGATCAAATAGGTGGGTGGGAGTGGAATTTCATGGTTTGTAGAGTTTTATTTTTTGTACATCAAGCACGGTTGCAGAGCACTAAAAACACGCATACTTTTGGCCACCGGCAATAAGCATTTAGTTGGAAAATCTCTGCAATCCGGACACTCGATTCGTATAGTCAAGTAATTTTGTCCGTACAACATTTTTGGGCCATAAAGATATCTAATGGTTATCAAACCGCCTAATAGTGGTATAGGGCCGGCAACTGATGGATGAGATCAGCTAGGCACAGAATTCCACGACCTTAGCCTCACCCTCGTTAGGCTAAACTATGCCCCATCCCAGTCCCGTTCCTACGGAACATCACCAGTGTCTCCGAGAGCGTAGGTAGAATGCTCGATACTCGAAACGTAACGTACCAGATATATGCAGTACAGTATTCCAACAAGAATAGATATTATTGGATCGAAACGTTGCACATTTGAGCTGCGGCTGTATGTTGTCGAGGTTTAGATAAATAATGGCCTTACTGGGGTACGGAATAATTGCCACACTGTGGCTTCGGCTCGCGGGATTTGCCGTGCATTTCGCCCAACTGCATACTATTGGCCAACGCGCACCCACGCCGCGAATGACAACGCTGTGCTGCAACTTTCACTCATCCAGACTCATCGTCCATGCAACTGCCACCATCCTCCTGTGCCAAAACGAGATGCACCATCACGCCATTATAAACCCCACAACAACAACATCAACAAACCTCTAAACCCAATTCCAACCGCACAATGGCTGACGAATCCGAGCTATCCCGTTTCCGCCAGCAATGGAAAGAAGAAGTCACCACGCGTTCCAAAGCCGGCTCCTCCTCCTCCGCCGCTGCAACAGCACCCCGATTGCCCACCCATAAACCCCGCGTGCCATCCTTCTCTCGCGGCGTCCGCGCCTCCGACGACAACAACGACGAGTATGAACCACCCACGCCGTCGTCTCCGCCACCTCCGCGGCGCCCTTCAATCTCCACCGCCGCCTCTGGCATCCCTAGGAGTGCGTTAGAACACTACGAGAAGGCGGTCGAAAAGGAGACGGAGGGGAATCTTGGCGAGAGTCTGAAGCTCTACCGAAAAGCGTTCCGCATGGACGAGGGCGTTGATAAGAGCTACAAGGAGAAATACTTCCCGCACCCTGCTGGTGATAAGGGAAAGCGAGTCGCAGCCGATACCGCGGTAAACAATACGGCAGCACATCATCCCCCGCCGGTCGCAGCTACCTCGGAGCTGGTTGCCTCGTTTTCTGGTCTCTCGATCGAAGCCGTCGCGAAGCCGTCGCTGTCCGAGGAGGAGGAGGGGAAAAAGAAGTTCTCGCTTCTAGCCTCGGTACCTTCCGAGCTACTGCTGCAGATATTGCGATTCCTTGCACTTTCAGATGTCTCTGCGTTTGTGCGCCTTTCGCAGGTGTGTAAACACCTCTGCTACCTTGTCGATTCCGAGGAACGGATCTGGACGGAGATATGTCGGCGCACGTTTGCGCGCCAGATTTGGGACTGGAAGGTCACAGTGTCCGGGCAAGAGCTATTTTTAGATTCGTCTGCCATCATTGAGGAAGAGGAAGGAGAGGGTGAGGCATGGAATGTGGGAGAAGTGGAGGAAGAGGAAGAGGTGGAAGAAAAGCGCGTCGTACCCGTGGACGAGGAAGAACTCGCCCACTACAACGGCTCCTGGCGCGAGATGTTCCACCTCCGCCCGCGCCTCCGCTATAATGGCATCTACATCAGCACGTGCAACTACCACCGCCCCGGTGGACACTCGGGCACCTCACTTTCCTGGGGCACGCCAGTGCACATCGTGACCTACTACCGCTACCTGCGCTTCTACCCCGACGGCACGTTGCTGTCGCTGTTGACAACCCACGGGCCGTCGGAGGTGGTCTACGCATTCTCGAAGTCACTACCCTCCGTGGCATTGAACCCCTGGGTGCCGCATGTCTCGCGCGGACGGTGGAGGATCGATAAAGATGGCCGGGTAGATGTTGAAACGGAGGCGCCGAATCTTCCCCGGTATCTGTTCCGGATGCAGCTGAGGGTGAAGAATTTCAAGGGCAGAGGAGGGGTGAAGTTAGTGTGGGATGGCTTTTGGAGCTGGAATAAACTCACCGATGATTTGGCAGTGTTTGAGGGTAGGAATGATAAGCCGTTCTTTTTTTCGAGGGTTGCAAGTCTGGACAGGGAAGAGGGGTTTGTTTAAGGGAGAGGGGTAGGAGGAGTGGAGTGGGTTTCGATGTATATATGCAGAGTACTAAGAATGTATGGAGTTTTGTGTTTTGCAATTGCAGCCCGCTGCTCCTTTGCCGTGGAGCTATGGGTGATACTACCCCAGGCACCCCCTGCGGTTGTTTCCCCGCGAGACCGCACTCGAGAAACGTTCATTCTCCAATATCCTACACCCTCCAATATCCTACATCACATCGTCAATACTATACATCACTCCAACTTCATCCACTCCGGCAAAAACGCCTTAACCCTTACCCCCTCCTCCGCCCCATCAATCGTAAACTCATCCCCCTCCTGCCACCCCGTCAACTCCGCCTCCCCACCTAACCGCACCGCAGTCATAGCCTCAAGTCTACACACCGCCAACCCAACATTCCCAACTCCACCAATCCACTTCCCCACCGGCCTCTTCCCTCCAATCTTCTTTATCCCCATTCCCCCCTCGAAGGGGTGGGGGTGAGGCACCTCCTCCGGCTTATACTCCAATCTCCCTGGCTCCTCCCCTTTATACACCATAACCGGCAACACGCGCTTCCTCACCACGCCGGTATGTTTCGTCCGAATCGTCAGTTCCTGCCCTACATAGCACCCCTTGTGAAAATCCACCGCCCCAAAGAAATCAAGATTATACTCCATCGGCAGCACAGCCCCCGTCGGTATCTCCCCCGCCCCCTCCGCAACCCCATGTAAGTACCGGCGGAGCCTAAACTCCTCCTCACCGACGGAAGCACTAGGCGTAGATGTGACGACGTGGCGGCTCCCCAATCCAGGTGCGCGCGGGTCGACTATGCTAAGTTCGCTGGAGAGGGGGTGGGAACCCCATGATGACCATACACTCAGTTCCTCCACGCGGCGGAGTGAGAACTTGGAGCGGAGCTTATAGCGCTTTAGATGCGCCTCGAGCGCGGGGAGAAGCGAGGCGTCGGCGTCGATTAGGAATGTAGCGGGGGTGGGGCGGTAGATGAAGGTGTCAAATAGGATGCGGCCCTGCGGGGTGAGGAAGGATGTGTATGTGCCGTTGCTCGGGGAGAGGGAGGTGATGTTTCCGGTTGTTAGGGCATGAAGGAATTTTTGCGCGTCGGGCCCGTCGAGCTGGAGGAGGCGCCGGGTGGAGAGGTTTACTGCGCCTGATGAGGAGGAGTAGAGGCGTCGAAGAAGGGGGAGGCGGGGGTGTCGGAGTATCATAATGTTGCGGATATGGGATGTAGAGGAGGTATGACGAAATATCATTGCGGAAAGGCGGGCACTAACGGGATGTGGTTGGCGCCTTGGCAGGGAGTGATGATACAAAAAATCACCGATTCAAATACTCTACTAGATCCCATGAAATTACCCTACATTATTCCTAACCAGAGGTATCCTTCTAACCTGCAGATTCTGCCTCCATATACTCTGCTAACCAACCCACCGAACTGCCCCTATTATAAGCCCTACCTATGTGCCGCCTCCTTCTTCACCTCCGACTTCTTCGCATCCCCTTTTACCACACCCTTTGTATCCCCCTTCGCACCCCCCTTCGCGCCCACCTTGTCATCTTTATCTTTGTCCTTCTCCTCCGCCTCCGCATTCGGGAATTTGCTCTTGTCGAAACCGGTGGCGGTAACGATTCCCAGTCCTTTCGTCCTCCCCTCTCTGAATAGCAATTTATCACCCACACAGAGGAATTCTCTGGTTATCCAACATCAGTTTGTGTGTCAAGTGGGTAGACGCAACATACGGTCTTTGGCAGAATTCAAACACCACGCTTGCTCGATCTCCCGTTCTCATAAGGTCACGATCGATAGCGACAATCCGGCACGTCTGGCTGACGGGGCCTACGTGTAGCATGGCCTGATACTTTGGCTTGATTGTGGTTGCGTGGGAGAGGATCAATACTGTATTCATTGTAAATTATTGCCCGTTTTGTGGGATAAGAGATGCTAACCTTCGGCGGTGAATTGCCAGTACGCTTTTGGAGTGACACCCTCAAGTTTTGGAAGCACGACCATGCCCTTTCGAACATCTTTCCGACGCACACGCTTAAGCGCAAAGGATGCGCTCTGGCCAGCTGAGCATACCGGCACCGGCAAGCGCTTCCTCTCAATAGACCTGATGGCGGTGGGCGTGAAGTTTCCAAGACTGTCAGGTCCGACCAAGATGTTGTCGCCAGCGTGTATTGCACCGCTCTTAACTACTCCAGAAACCACAGTTCCCACAAAGGGAACAGAGAAACAGTCGTTAACGTGAAACTCAAACGGGGCGTCCGGATCGAATTTGCCGTGGAAGGGAAGAATGTTTAGGAAGGTTCGCACAAAGTCCAGGCCTTCGCCGGTGACATTGGAGACCTGGAATATTGGACATATCCGCTCGCTCACGAACTGTGTTGCGGTGTTGATAACCTCCTCTTTGCTTTTGATGAATATTGGAATTTTTCTGGCGCCCGGGGATTTCAGGATCTTGGTGAGCTGCGATATTGTCTGTGCCAGAATCTGCGGTGGGCAAATGTCGATTTTGGTGATAACTACGAGCACTGGGACATTCAGTGCCATTGCAATACCGAGATGTTCCTTAGACATTCCGATAAGTCCGTTATTGGCTGCAACCATGAGCATAACGTAATCTGGAGAGGTTCCCAGTAGACCAAAGACGGTTGTTCGTAGGTAGCGTTCGTGTCCAGCCAAGTCGGTAAAGCCGATGACTTTTGCGGAGCGGTGACCTATCTCCTCCCATTTGAGCTTGCGCCCTGGATCACCGCTTGCCACGATGTTTGAGTCCACGTCGTAACCCAGGATCTCCATACCTAGTAGATATCAGTACTCAATTCCGGTGATCGGGACCGGAAACAACGTACCAACAGAGCTAGTTCGACCGGATTCGATTTCATGTTTATGCCGGAAGAGATTCACTCGTGTTCGTCCTCTGCCGTCATCAAGTGTGCCCTTCGTCAATACTCCTAACAGAGTAGACTTCCCGGCATCGACTGTAGAAGCGAACAAGTCAATCACAGACTCAGTGATCTACACCGCCGAAGAAGACACAAACCATTTCCAACAACTGCTACTCGGATCTCCAATAGTTCATCTATGCTATCCGGCTGACGCCGTATCATGACCTTTGAGCAGGAGTCCTTAGATGGGGATTCGACATCTGTTTCTGTGCTGGTATTCTTGCTCAACAGTACCCGCACCCCTGCCTTCAAGTCCCTAGCAACGTCTAGCACGTACGCCAACGCCTTCCCATACTCTTCCAAAGTAAGCGCCATAGACTCTCCATTATTCTCGGCCCCAATGTCGAACAGTGTCTCGCCTCGTCCTTCGTCAATGCGGGAAGACAGCAAGTCTTTCAGTCGTGTCCTGTTGTCGTCGGTAGGATTTAGGAGCAGCTCTTTTAGCTTGATGTGCTCTGACTCATCTGCAAGGCCGAGGGTCTCGAGGATATCTAGTTCGTCGTGCTCGTCGTGTGTTGCTGCTGCCGCCGAAGTCGATGGTTCTCCTCCGCTAGCGCCCGGATATTGCCGTCGCCGTTGCTGCTTCTCGACGTAGTCTGCAAAGTCGCTCAGAGCTGTCTCTCCCGCCCGTCGCCGCTCGTGGGCAATCGCCTTGTCAGCAAATTTTGACATCTCGTTCGAGATAGCTGAGCTTGAGATGAGGTGAGGTAGTTGTGCGTGTATGTGTTGAGCAGAGTGTGTGGAGTTCTGGTGATGATTGTCGGGGGTGCTGTGAAGCAGGTGGGGTACCGTATCTAAAACTGGGAATTCCGGGACACAGCTAGGAGACAAAGTAACGGTTCTAGGCAAGAGTTTGCTCAAACCACGTCTAGGAGGGCGAGAAAAGCCTCAGAGCTTGAGCGAAGATGTTCAGGGAAACCTTAAGCTCGACCCCAGTCTCGTTCTCGAGGCTTAGGAAAACCTCTGTGATAGGTAGTCTAGGCGGATCCCGATTTTATGCGGCGGCTGACGTTCGTGGATCGCAATATCCAATTGCTGTAGCATTAGTAATATGGCTGGTCTGTAGGGCTGAGAAAGTGTGGGGAAGTTATTGAAAGTGGGTGGCTTAAGAAGTAGAAAGCACGAAGATATGAGTCGGCGTTCGATGAGTCAAAGCTGCGATGACTGACACGTTGGTTGTGTCGGCCATACCAAAGCTCCGAAGCTCTCCCGCAACCCAACAGAACTCTGATGGTATGATGTCAGGAACACCGATGTCAGGAACACCGATGTCAGGAACACGGATGTCAGGAACACGGAAGTCATTGAAACTGCTCATCTCATCTATTATATTGTCACCAATCCAAGATGAAAAAAGAAAATAATCAGGAACAGCATCATATGTCTATGTACTGCTGCAAAATCGTAATAGAGCTTAAAGATGCAATCCATCTATCTCAAAAATACGGTTCATGTATTTTTTTCTAGAGTGAGCGTGTACCTCATTTACGCCACTGAAATTGTTTCCGAGCGCGTCGCCGTCACGTCTCCCCCAAGCGACAAACTTAATAACACCAGCACCCTCCCATTGCAATAAATACCACCATCATGGCTGGAAACCCGCCTACGAAAAAACGTCGAGTTGAAACATCCGAATCCATTGCGAGCACCTTTCTCTCCGGCCGCGATCCAAGTCCTGCAGCCCCCACAAGTTTCAATACTAACTCGAGCTCCAACTCAAGCTCTAATAATGACTCACGCAATGACACAGCTTTTGATTATACCACAATCACAGCTATTATTGGTGAAGAGCTTTCGCGCGATATTCTGCGTCGTTTAAGAGATGTGTCAGGGGGAAACATGGAACGAGGTGAGAAAAGCTGCCACGACATGAGTGAGAGCTAATTCAGGATATAGCCATCAACATGTATGTTTTACCAGCTTACTGCCGTGGATGTCGCTAATCACGCGCCAGGTATTTCGACGGTTCGTGGAAGAACGTCCCTTCGAAAGCGCAGTCGGACGCATATGGATCGCTACAGCCCATGCCTGCCTCTCGGAAACGAGCTGCCACCTCAGTTAATCCTTATGACGAAGCCAAAGCCATTAAACAGAGCGTAGGGCTCAAATCAATGCCGGCCAAACGGTACATAGGAAGTTTTGGAGTCGGTGGGTGGGCTACAAGAAGCGGAACGAATCTCCTCCTGCACGACCAGAGAGTCAAGATCGAGCGCCAGAAGATCACAGCCAAGCCTCAAGGCAGCAAGAAGGCCACTGTTGCGCGGCGAAAAACTCAGGACATAGTAGTTCGCTTCACGAACCCGCAGGGCCAGGAAGTTGGCCGGCTTCCGCAAGACACTGCGGAATTTGTGTCCACATTAATTGACCAGAGGATATGTTCGTTCGAAGGTGTTTGTGTCTACGCGCCGGAACAGATACGGACTAATGATACCATATACTTGCAATTACGTTGTTTCATGCTACGGGAAGCATTTGAAAAGAAGCTTCCTCCTGTTGATAATAACGTCCCAACCGAGTTCTTTGGCCCAAAGGAATCCGAGGATGAAAGGGCGATACGGCTACGCCAAGTAGGACTAGTAAAGCTCTTCGCTGAGATAAACCTTGAACCTGTCAAGAGCAATGTAATTACGCAGAAACACAAGAGATCGGGCATATTGCAGGCAGCTGAGCGAGCAGAGAATGGAAGAGATAATCCGCTAGACCTCAAACCAGACCCTAAGGGAGCACCTAATGAGTCACAGGATGAGGCTGAGGAGGGCAAAGAACTTGAGCAAGACCAATTAGATGCTCTCTACAGTTAGTCACTTATTCCTTAGACGTTAACCATACTATGAAAGACATTGGCTAAATGTGTGCAGGGAAGGCGCAATCTTTTGATTTTGACGCACCAGAAGCCGAGCCTGCGGATACTTTCGCTATGGATCTGCGCCCCTACCAGAAGCAGGCTCTCCATTGGCTTCTAAACAAAGAGAAGAATCAGTCTGACCGCGAGGATGTTTCCATGCATCCACTTTGGGAAGAGTACCTTTGGCCTACAAAAGATCAGGACGACCAAGAGCTCCCGCGGGTAGAAGGGTTGGATAAGTTCTACGTTAACCCTTACATGGGAGAACTTTCCATCGAGTTTCCCCGACAAGAACAGAATTGTCTGGGTGGTATTCTGGCAGACGAAATGGGATTGGGAAAGACAAGTGCGTTCATTGATTGGATGATGTCATAATTGCTGACTTTGGGTAGTTGAAATGCTGAGCTTAGTACACTCAAATAAATACGAGAGTGATCGCAAGCCACGAAGATCAGCAACCGGGGTCTTACAAGGGATAGGGACCACACTCGTTATTGCGCCAATGAGTCTTTTGTCTCAATGGGAAGTCGAGACCGAGGCAGCTTCGAAGGAGGGAACCTTGAGGCCATATGTCTACTATGGAAATGAGAAAAAGACAAATTTGCAGACGTTGCTCAGTACTAAAGGCGCACCCGATGTGATGATTACTAGTTATGGCACCATCCTCTCAGAGTATACCCAAATATCAAAGTCCAGCGGCAACGGAAGTTCGGATGGAGGCTTGTTTTCCGTTTGTTTCTACCGGATTATCCTTGACGAAGCTCACCACATCAAGAATCGGCTGAGTAAAACCTCACGGGCTTGCTACGAGCTCATGGCAGAGCACCGGTGGTGTTTGACAGGTACACCAATCGTTAATCGCCTCGAAGATCTATTCAGCCTTGTCAAATTCCTAAGAGTGGATCCATGGCAGAGCTTTTCCTTCTGGAAAACGTTTATCACCATGCCCTTCGAAAATAAGGAGTTTCTTCGAGCCCTAGATGTTGTCCAAACCGTTCTAGAGCCTCTTGTCCTTCGCAGAACAAAGGATATGAAGCTACCGAATGGCGAACCACTTGTAGCATTGCCACCTAAAACGATTGTGATTGAGAAAGTTCAGCTTTCAAAGTCAGAGCGAGAGGTTTATGATCACATCCAAGACCGAGCAAAGCGGACGCTCAAGCATAATCTCGAGGTACTCCTCCTCCTTCTCCTCCATGTCTCCAGCAAATTATAATACTAACTCCTCCTCCAAGGCCGGAACTCTGATGAAATCCTACACTTCCATTCTCGCACAAATCCTGCGTCTCCGCCAATCTTGTTGTCACCCCAACCTCATCCGCAAGAAAGAAGTCCTAGCAGACGAACTCGAAGCAGAAGCAGCCTACGATGCCGCAAATGGTCTCGCAGACGACATGGACCTCAATGACCTTCTCGACCGCTTCGCTGTTTCCGATGCGGACAACTTAGACGACCAGGACAGAGACGCAAATTCCTTCGGTGCCCACATCCTCCAGCAGATCAAGCAAGAAACAGAACGTGAATGCCCCTTTTGCTGCTCGGAACCAATGGAAAACCAGGCCGTCGCAAACTGCTTCCACGCTGCATGCAGGGACTGCTGGACTTCCTTCATCGCGCACGAACGAGAACAGGAAAAACTCCCACTGTGCCCAAACTGTCGCGAACCAATCAACGAACGCGATATCTTTGAAATTGTCCGCGAGGACGATGAGGACACTATCCTCCTCCGTCGCATGAGCAACACACACTCATCCTCCAAGATCAAAGCGCTGGTGAAAAAACTTAAGGAACTGCGGAAGACGGAGCCCGTGACGAAGTGCACAGTGTTCTCGCAGTTCACGAGCTTTTTGGACTTAATTCAGGCGGCGCTGGTGAGGGAAAAGATCCCGTTTTTGAGGTTCGATGGGTCCATGCAGCAACAGGCACGGAAGGAGGTGATTGAGAAGTTTAAGGCGTTTGAGGGTGCCGTTGTACTGCTGATCTCGTTACGTGCGGGAGGAGTTGGGTTGAATTTAACTCAGGCGAGAAGGGTGTTTATGATGGATCCGTGGTGGAGCTTTGCGGTCGAGGCGCAAGCGATTGATAGAGTGCATAGGTATGTATGCATCCAGTAGGAGGGTGGGGGGATAGTGCTAATTCAGGTAGAATGGGGCAAACACAAGAAGTTACGGTGCACCGCTTCGTGGTGGAAGAGAGCGTCGAGGAACGAATGGTTAATAAGATTCAGGCGAGGAAGAAATTTATTGCGAGCTCGCTGGGCATGATGAGTGATGAGGAGAAGAAACAGGTGAGCTGCTTTTCTTCCTGTGAGAGAGGTGAGTATGGTGGGCTAACAATGGGTATAGCAACGCATTGATGATATTAAGGATTTGCTTAGCGATTAGAGGAGTGGTATGTATATGAAGGACTCAGGTTGGTGTATGATGACATCTTTATGGGAATACGAGTAAGAGGTTTGGGCGGAAATTGTCGATGATGTACAACTATAGAGACTTGCCCGGTGTATATATACTTTTCTTTACTAGACTTTTTAGTGATCCAAAATGGCAACGTGTCTAACCGACAGTTATTGCTGCTCCCGTGCCCAAATCGTAACATTCCCTGGAAATAACAGACCCTTCGCCCCCCGCTGCGCCAGTCACCCATTCGCTGCAAGACGGAAAACCCTTACCTCAACCGAATATGAAATTTCACCCTGACATGTCCGGCCAGAAAGATTCATTCTTCTCTGCTCGTTATCGGTTTTATTCACTGAACAGACTGATGTGCAGGTTCGAAACCTCTTTTGCTCCTCCCCTCCTCCAGGCTCGTCAATGGATAGAAATCGCGCGTGAATACGCAGATGTTTGAAGCGAGAAAAAGAGCGGCTACCGCTGGTTTCTAACCTGAGAGTAGAGTTTCTAGCATTGCAGGTTTCTAGCACCATTAGTTCAGCTAGGAAGTTCTTGTTTATTTAGTGTCTTAAATCACCAAAGCCCCGACCTTGCATTGGCAGGCGTGCTTAATTAACTCCGCGGAAAATACCAACGTCGCAGCAGGACAAAAAGATACATACCGCAACTGCAGTTTTTGAGCCTGCAGCTTTAGCGTTTACGGCACCATGCTCTACACGGGTTACTTTTGCGTTTACAACACCGAGTGTGGGGCACATGATCTATCAGCTGAGTAGAGTGTTATTGCTTTTCCGAGGTGTTATGGATCCTGGATCACTTACATCCCGGCCTCTAAACTGCTGGGTAGCCGGGGTAGAAATTTAGAGTTTCTTGGCAGTTTTTATAGTTGTACCTTGAGCTTCTGTGAACGGTGACATTGGGAGATACGGCCTAGGAACATCACTGAATAAACAGAAACTAAAGGCATTAGTAAAATCGTCAGAGCTTGGTGCTACAAACGCTAGGTGTTGTGAACACTACATGCGGGTTCGAAACCTGCACTTGCCCGGCCATTCTTTGCTTTGCTCCTCTTTGTCATTCCGGCTAAGTAAACACTTGCATATACTCTTACCACATGTTAGAGAAGTTGAATCCAAAGCATCTGTTCCCACCGTCGTTGGCGAGTTCCGCCAACGCGACCATTGTCGGATACTCATTAATACTGCGAAAGACATTGGCAATGTCTTTGCCCTTTAAGTCCGGGTTTGCACATATCGGTTTGTCGAGATTGGTTCCCCTGTGGTCATGTAGAAGTAACATGGTCCCAATGATAAGACTTCGTCCCGATAGGCAGAACCGATAGGCAGAGTAGCCAGTGCTTGCTGTACACATGAGTCCAGCCGTTCAACCAGGCCTGCACCTTGGGAGGCAGGCTTAAAACTCATACGGAGAGCTCATGGCATAGAAGGCGGCGATCAAGAGATGAGTCCACCAGATGAAGGCACGGCCTAGTTGGGTGGGGACATTCTTGTAACTACAACATATCCCTCAAAATATGTGATATAATACACCGCTTTTCCTATCCTATATCATCCAAACAACACGCAGACAGGCAGGAAATAGTACCGAAAGATCAGAGCCGGATGTGCGCAGAAAAACAGATACAAGATGTGAAGAACAACTGAACCCATAGCTGCTACTTTGCGACACTTGCCACCTCCAATAAGCCTCTATCATATAACCCCCACCCTTGAGAGGTATTTGCAGTGTTTCCAAGCGGTCAGTCCGGTCAGGCTTAGGCTTCGCTAGACCGGACAGACCGCTTGGGAACTGGTGCCGGGCCGGACTGTGCCTACAGGTACTTCAGGTACCTGCCGGCATTGAATACTCACTGGAGCAGAAACTCACTCGGCAGCTATGGTGTCATTACTAGCTACAGATAATGATGTGCGCTCATCTGTTCCAACCAGCCATCACATAGGCGCCAGGTGTCTGTAAACACCCCCGGTGCCTAGTAAATCATAGCAGTTTTACCGATGCCTAACGGTATCTACTAATTGATGCAGTCCCTAGCGGTACAGGTGGGTACCGGCAAGTTCATGTAGTCCTCACTAGTACCTGGCGGTGCCTATAAGCCTGGCGGCGTTGCATTTTTTATGTCGGGCTTGTGCAGGTATTGATAAATCAAGACCCGGCCTGGCCCTCAGGCATGCCTACAGGTTTCGGCCGGCTGACCGGGCCGCTTGGGAACACTGGGTATTTGTCATGCGCCGAAGAGGAGTGCAAGCCTTCCTATCCCATATTATCGAAACAACACACGCAGACCGATAGGAAATAGTAGTACTGAAAGAAGATTAGAGCTGGATACGCGCAGAAAAACAGAAACAAGACGTGCTGAACAACCAAACACATAAACTGCGTATTAATTTCATATTTGCGAGGTATTTGTTATTTGCTGAAGAGGTATGTAAGCTTTTAGCTAAGTGCATTGTACTCAGCAGGCTGTCTCGAATCGCCCACCCACAACATGCTGCAATGGCTATCCATGCTCAGATCGTTTAGGACAGCAGCAACACTCTTGCTCACCAATCGTGTATGTTAGTACAGGTGAGTCGGATGGGGTCCCAATAATATCTTGTTGCTTGGAGTGACAGTTGCGGAAGGGTAACCACTCCCATATTTCATCAACTCGTAAGCGAGCTCGAGAATATGCTTGAGATTTGCAAGGGCTATTGCGATTGCGTTTAAAGACTGTTTGAAGCGTTATCATTTAACCCACTGTGCAGTGAAGACTCCTCCCCGAAGAAGTCCATGATTCTTAGCCGACCACCCCCATTAGCAGTAATTATCACTATCACAGCTGATCTACTCGATGATATGTTCACCTGTGTCTGATGACTCTTGCAAATCATCGTAGGCATTGACTTTGTGTTCCCTGTTATCGGGGTTTCGTTCATTGAGTGTTGCTTGTGCTTCCCATCGGATGTCATTTCTACTACTTTGGAGGAATTGGCGCCGACGTTGGCTTTAGCCACAGCGTTAAGCAGATGTCCAAAGATGGTGCTTTTACGAGATCCTGACTGCCCCATGAGGAGTAGTGTATCGATGAATGAACCAAACTGCACGCAGCGCAGCCCCACCACATATTCGTCATACGAGGAAGTATCACCACCAAACGCCAGAATGCCATCTAAATCCACCATGTATCCTCCAATATTCCACAGCCCAGCCCCTCGTTTTTGCTCCGGCAGTGCGGTCCGCAACGAAGAGTTTCATCAAGCACTTGTCCACTCCCTGTTGGGACTTGATTTCCTCCATTGTCACTTGAACCTCCTCAACCGCCTCCGGATCTCTTCGTGTCTCAGAATATCACTAGTGTTGTGCGGTGTTTGTGGCGGTCTTCTTAGGGCTAGTTGTTAGGGCTAGCGGGAGTAGTCTTTCGTCACTTTCTGGCGAGCTTCTCTTTGTTCTTGTACTTCTACAGTTTCACCTTTTGCTGCGCGGTCGCGTATCTGCACACACACGTGAGATTACGCCTAACAACTAGAGTCTAGTCCCGATAGCCCCCATCGTACCATCGGTCTCGTCCATTCGTAGGCGAAGCCCCGCCATCTGGTTTTGTAGCTCGATAATCTCATCTCTGTGCTCGGCACCCGGATTTTCATTACGTGTGTTTAATTCCTCGATGCTCCGACGAAGAACATCCAACTGCCTCTGCATGTCTTGATGATGCTGACCTCCAGTGCTATTCGCGGAGCGAAGTGACGTCAAAACTCGAACCGCCAGTTGATATCTAATATAGGCTTCCGTCAGGCCTCCACCCGCTGCGGGCTCAGAAAACGCCGCGCAGCGGGGAACAGCTTTAACATCCTCAAGGGTCCATCGTCGGGAGTGATATGTAGGTTTGAATACTATAGGTTTAGTGCAAACCCCAAGATGCGAGGGAACACTATTGACACTACAGGACGAGGTATTCCGGGATATTTCTGACGAGTCTTAGGGCGTCTCAGGGCTGCGCAAGTGATATCCAATGATGCAGGAGCCATGTAGTAGCCCAATTTTACCTCTCCCTTGCTAGGAACCGGGTGCTGAACTATGTAAACGCTGCGAAGGGATCTTTTATCTGCTGTGTGGAGACGAGGGAGCGGGACCCGAGGCTTTCGGTGGTCTAGAGTTTAGACTATCATCAAGGTTAGTTCAGTTCTCGGTGAGACTCAGGGCGAGATATTACCCAAGTCTCAGGCTCACGTGGATTATTTGCCAAAGAAACGAGACGTCTTGGAACCTTCCCAAATTTCGTCTCGTTCCGTGGCCAATTCTAAGCATGTCGGATGTGTCGTTGTCAAGTAAATTTCTGACCTGGTTCTACATTCCCCGGACTTCACACCCATTGGGACTATCTCTACTGAGGCTGCATACAAGTTAGCACGTAAACGAACAAAGAACACACTATGGGGAACGCATATAGTCGGGATATTGTCAATAACCCAGAATCTAACGGTCTTCAGAAAGTCGTTCAGCATCACCTGGACCTCGGTTGTTCCATTGACAAATTTGCGGACAAATTCCTCGAGACCGAGCACGATCTCGGTTTCAGGGCTGATATTCATGTCAACTACAACACTATTAGTATTCTAGCGTGACCTCAATGAAAGTCAAAAAACTCGTTGCACATTAGGTTGAGGTTAGGGTGCTACTCGTTTCCCCGTCGACGACGTTGCTTGTATTGGTGCTAGGGGTGCCGGTGAGAGTGTAGATGTAGATCATCGTGTGTGTGGAGGGTAGGGTAGACCTTCCCCTTGAATTGAACGTATGTATGCGCACTCGGGCACATTCGGGCTGCTCATGCTAGTCAACTCTTGTGCCGTGGTTATGCCAGTCGTTGGTGATGGTGGCTGAAGTGCCGGCCAGTGGTGGGAGCACTTAGACGAGTAGTAGGTTGGCTACGTCAACGTCAAAGCTTCCACAGACTCAGACTTCCTCATCGGCCCAAATCTTCCGTCACTGGCGGCCCAAAGCATCCCACAGAAAAGCTACTCACTCTACAGCGCTCAAGCAACTCTCAAGCACTCTTGCAAGCGGGTGTTGACTCAGATTATGAGCCCGGCGCTTTGAGTTCTGGTGGAATCGACATTTATTAGCAGAGTTTTTATCGTTTTCGAACCTCCTGCGTTTTGAGTATCAGTTGAATCGATATCTATTAGTTAGAGCTTTTATCGTTTCCGAACCTCTGCCGACTTCGAAAAGCTTCAAGTATCGTCCTCGAGCACTTTATTGACCCTGTGTCGATTACTTGGGTCGACTCTGTGTCCCCTACCGTCTGTGGGTCAACTCTGTGTCCTACCACCTTGGGTTGACTCCGTGTCCCCTACCGTCTTGAATCGACTCCGTTTCCCAATCCTTTGCATCAACCACTTTGCATCAACCACCTCCGTCCCGAACCCCACCATTCCCACTCCGACCCACGACCCTTTGTTTACGCTCCATCCTATCTACTATTAGGGTTTTCGCATCTGTTACTGACGGCTATTACTCAACCAATATCAATCTTCAAAAGTCTTCATATGGATGGGAGAAGTGATTCAATACAGGAAGTTAAAGCTGCTGTTAAAGAATCGATTCCTAGGGTGAATGAACCCTTCTTTGTAAAGACATATCCTGAAGGCGGGTTTTCCGGTGAAGGAAGCTTCGTGGTGCTCATCTCAAAGCTGGAATCACTTACCCAGGAGCAAGTGCAGGTAAGCTAAACTTTGACTACTAACCGCCGCTTCTTGGTGAGGTACTTCTGGTGCTAATCATTATTAGATTAAGAAGTCTCCTACCGACATTGTCGGACTGCTTGCTTAGTATATGCTTGAGAACGATTAAAAGCTCTCATCTGTGCAGATTCAAACCCAAGGACTAACGAATCAGAAAAATGATTTGAAGTCGGAGTTCCAAGGTTTAGCGAATAAGAACAAGGATTTGGAGTCGAAGTTCCAAGTATTAACGAACGAGAACAAGGATTTGAAGTTGGCTCTAGACTCACTGGTAAGTTCGGTTCCCTAAGCTTTGTCTCCACCACTAATGCGATTATAGGCAGTGGAACGTAATACTGCAATCCGTATTCTTACATCCGCTGCATTCAACATAGCGATGCGGAGGAACCAGTATCCCAAGAACACAAACAAAGGAACATTTCTTCAAACTTCGGTCAATTGAGTAGTGCTACCCAAGCGTATTTTTCGCAATTTGAGCAAGAGACACAGATCCACTATGCAGCAAAGGGCACAAATGGAGGCATTAGAGGGATAATGAACGAGGGCGTGCATGAGATGGACGTGGGGACTATGGTTAAGATCATTGGAGGGTTTGACCATTTTGTCCAACCCCACTACATCGAACTCTTGGAATGGCTTTTAAGAGGAGAAAAGTTTGGGTCTGCATATTCTCGACCGCTTCAAGGTGATCAGTAGTAACACTTGCTACGGGCTGGGGATGGCCCCCGGTGTGTAGCGGTATTGCTGCTGCTATGCCGAGGTACTACTAGCTGCATGCTATGGGTTCGAATCCCAGTGCCATCCCCCCAACGATAATTCTAGTACATAACCAGACATGAAGATAATGGTAGGGGTGTGGTAGAAATGGTAAAGGTAAGGTGGAAAGGGGGAGCAAGGGTAGAGGGTAGGGATCCCCATCAAGCCAGAGAGGATTTAGGCACTGTCATACTCTAATTAGAGCGAGTACAGAATGATTAAAACAAAACTTGCTAGGGGTTGAATGAAAACAACACGAGGAAGATCCTTGACTCTAAGGGGATCATTGTACAAGCATATAGTGTTTGTTTCCTTCGGTAAGATGGTGTATCAGTATTATAGATTTTTGATAGGGTAGCTATGGCAGTTTGTATTTATTTAGCGTTTAAGAGACGGCACCACTACATACATGGTTTTATTACTCTTCCTGGAGTGATTTTAATGTCCTTTTCTAGCTTGATAAGTTGAAATATTGCTAATCATATTCTTACCAAGCACCGGCTTCTTGTGAAACGAAACATTCCCTATTTGCTCCACCCACGGCCATCGTCACCGGACTATTTGGCTCGTTGAATTCCTCCTCTTTCTCACTAACATTACTATCAAAATCTAAAATTGAGATATGGAGATACTTTACATAGGCATTCAGTCGCCCAAGAGGGACTTCGTTCGTACTTATGTTTGCTACAGTCTATAGTATATGGCACCAAATTCCATATCCCCATATCCCCCTGACCAGATGGCGAAACTACAACTCAGTATATCTTACCCAAAAATTCCCTCTCCTCCCTCCCCGTTGCCCCCCCCTCCAAAACCCCCTAAATAATCCCACTCGCCTTCAACGCCCGATTAAGCTCCTCCCTAACCTCATCAACCACAATCTCATCCATCCTCCTGACAGCCTTAACCACCGCCTTCCTCCCACTCTCCTGCAGCTCGCCCTCAAGCAGTAACTCATCAAGAATCGCATACGCCGCCTGCATGCCAAAGATGATATCGAGCTCGCACACGTCCCCAAAATACGCGTCGAGCGTTTCTACATACCGATGCAGGATCTCGAGGGTGAGCAGGTGGTTATCGGTGCTGCAGGTGGAGGCAATGACGTGGAGCGAGGCGTAGCGGCGGTGGGTAAGGGTGCTGTCTACGGCGTGTTAGA
>Ga0307512_10001532_pt1 | contig 32413 bp, 43 predicted proteins | sample 14_EM_MG_FD_200267 | JGI IMG/M metagenome (GOLD analysis project Ga0307512, IMG submission 200267) | Populus trichocarpa ectomycorrhiza microbial communities from riparian zone in the Pacific Northwest, United States - 14_EM | ecosystem: Host-associated > Plants > Roots > Unclassified | place... | reverse complement strand
GAGCCGCCGAAGGCGCAGAGGACGCCAAGGATGATAGCTGGGAGTTCGGCCTGGGGGTGTTAGCAGTGCAAGACAGGGGGAGGGGGGGAGGTGCCATTGTGTGTGTGTGAATTTGTCGTTTACGATTTCGTTGTGGTGTAGTGGAATGAAGTGGGTGATGGAGTGGTTGTGGAGATAAACGCCCCGAGCCGCGCTCGTCTAACACCAAGCTAAGTAGCACCCCTGTCCTCACGCGCAACGCAACGTTGTCCTCATCCCAACCACACCTCACCTCCCCAAGCACAACCACAATGGCACCCCCCAAACGCGCCCAAAACCCCTCGACAATGCCACCACCCAAGCGAGCCCCCGGCCGCCCCACCCCGGCTTCCGCCGCGGTCTCCTCCCAGAACCCGCTCGTGGTCCTCGCAAACCACTACCTCGCGACCACTCCGCAGCGCACAAAGCTCATCGACGCATTCATGGGCTTCCTGATCGTCACAGGCGTGCTGCAGTTCGTGTACTGCATTGTCGCCGGGAACTACGTACCTCCCCCCTCTCTGTCTGGGCTAGCTGGGGTAGCTGACATGCACCATAGCCGTTCAATGCGTTCCTTGCTGGGTTTTCGGCGACGGTGGGACAGTTCGTGTTGGTTGGTAGGTTTCCCGGTTGGAGGAGGGAGTGCAGCTGCTGATAAAAGACAGCGTCGCTGCGGATCCAGGGTAACCCCAAGAATAAGGAGGTGTTTGCTAGTGTTTCTCAGGAGCGGTATGGTCCTACGTACTGATGATGGGGAGCTGGGGTGTGGGCTAACAGGAGTGGTAGGGCGTTTGCGGACTTCATCTTTGGAAGCCTTATCCTCCACTTTTTCTGCATTAACTTTATCAACTGAGTTTCTAGCGAGCGATGGGTTGGGGGCACGGTTTCACGAGGGGAGGGGTATTCCAATGGCTGTTGTGTGGTGACTTTCGGTTTGCTTTTGTGACTTTACTGTTGGGTCAGTAAATAATTACCCGGTTGTACTGGTGCATCCAATATAGATAGCTCTTCTGCCGTGCTGGCGGCGTCTGTTATTATATGAAATTACCATAAACACGCACCAGGACACCTATGAAATACAGCCGTAGTAATTCCACCCAATTTCATACCCCCATCGATAAAGATACCTATGCATAGTTACTTAGTTTTTAATGCGGAAAACTTCCCTAATAGCCAGTCCGAAACGGCGGCTAGCCTCGGCCATGGCATCAAACTACACAATAGATAATCAGCAATCTCAACTTCCTCTACGGCTACGAAGTGACTCACCTCTGCAGCTGCGTAAGTTGTCCTGAAAAACATCTTCTCTGGCTCCTTGTCCTGTTCTGCCAAAAAGTAACTGCCAGGTGTGACAAGTACACCTTGTGCAATGGCAGCCTTGAACATTTCCTCCTCGATGCTCTTAACACTCTTCTTGCCAAACTCTGGATGCTTCGACACGTCAAGGTTGACCCAATGAAACATTCCTGCGTTTGGAGGTGTCCATGATGCAACGCTCTTTGGCAAAAACTCATCACAGGCCTTCATCAAAACATCACGACGGCTAGAGTACTCAAGACGGAGGTTGACGAGCCAATCAAGGTATCCACCGTGACCCCATTCCTCGTCCAGGAGTCTGTGTAGAATGACCTGCGCGAATCCCGACGGATGTTGAGTAGAAACCTCGCCGTGACGTTGTATCCTCTCGCAGATCTGCGTGGATGCTACAATCCATCCACAACGGGAGCCTGGAGCGAGGACCTTGGAGAAGGAATCCAGACGGACTACACGGCCATCGACATCCATACTGAGCAGGGAGGGAATCAAGGATTTGATGAACTCTTCATGGGTTTTGGGGAGTGGTGGTGCAGGAACACCATACTTGTTCATTTGTAAAAAGAAATAAGGCTCGTCTTCAACGATGATGAGATCATGCCTTTGGGCAACTTTGTAGATCTGCCGACGCCGCTCAGGACCTTGGGTAGCACCGGTTGGGTTCTGTCCGGATGGCACGGTGTAGAGTAGGAATGGCTTGCGGGCTCCACGGGCTTCAACGTCCCAGTTTTCGAGGAGTTCATCAAGTGCATCTGCGATCATTCCCTGCTCATCCATCTTGACACCAACAAATTTGCATCCCATTGGGTGTGATGTTTCGACTGCAGTTGCAAATGTGTATTCCTCCGATATAACATAGTCGCCACGCTCGAGGAACATCCGGTAGACCATGTCGAGCGATGATGTGCTTCCGGCCGAGAGGGTGCAGGCCCAATCCCGATAAGGTGGGTTATGGACAATCTGGCAATGTTAAACAGGAACAGCATGAGAATGTCCACCAATTGACAGTCCATACCTCCGTATGCTCTGTAACCCATCGAAGGAGCTGGGCGGAACCAGATGCCTGTCCGTAGTTCAATGCAATCCACAAATCGAATGACGACTTGCCTTCCTTCACGTCATGCTTTCCGATGTGCATGATCTGCCCAGACTCCCTCGTCTCTTCTTCCGAGAAGTGTCCGATGGCGGGAACCTTGACATCGAAGTGCTCGAATGGGAAGTACTCGCCCGACGGGAGTCCGCCACCCAGGGAAATCATGCCTGGCCCAACATCAGCTTCATCAATTGCGGATTGACAACTTCTTGATGGTGGTAACCTGGAGTTGTTATATGCTTCGCGATGTTCTTGAGTATGGTGGACTTGCGCAACTTGCCCTCAACGCTCAGGCGGTCTAATGGGATCAAGTCAGGCACAACAACTACTCAAGGGTACATATCAATGCTTACGGTCCCAGCGTTTGGCCAAGGATTTCCATAGTGCCTGAAACCCCACTTAGCTCTCAGGCATCCCTGAGGATAACTTCAATACAACCGCCCAACGTACCGGTGCCTTGAAGAGCTCGCTACTGGTTGCAGCGGCAATCCCGCCATTGAACTTTGCCGCAGCGGATCTTCGTGCAGCAACACCGTCGCAGGTGAGCGAAGTTGGGACAATGGTATCAGACGAGCCGTTGGTATCGCAACTGATGATGGTAGCCGGTGGTGGAGGCATTCTGATGGTGTTTGGGGCGACAGAAGAGTATCCAGGTAGATCTGTGGGTATGGTGGGGAGGAAGGCCGGGAATCGCAGGAAAAAAATAACGCGGATTGTCCGCCTCTTTATCGCAAAACTGGCTACATCGGGCCCTAGGATAATCGGTCCAGCGCTATATACTTTAGTAGATGTGAGCTAAACAGAGCGAGTCCACCCCCTCCCTCGTCCTCCTCCTCACATCCCCGCACTCTTCGCTGTTCGCACTCTGCTGGTGGAGGTACAGGTGGCCAGCTGTTAGTCAACGTTTCAGTGTCCTCTCCTCTCGTGACCTGTTTCGTGTTCCACTTGTTTGCCGTGAAGCCCCATCGCCGCATCAGCGGGAGGCCCGTTGATATGCGACGTCATTGCAATTTGAAGACCCCGGTACCGACGAGAGCCGGTCCACGCGTGAGCAGAAAACCACCAGGTAGCGGTACAGAGCGCCCAAGTAACACGTACAGCGACGTACTGTATTCGAGAGGACGCGGAGGGTTGGCAAGGTTACTGGCTGCGCAAACGTTATCAGCCCTTATCGACGGTCTGCGACACCGAATGAGGGATGCAGGTCGCCGTAACTTTATTTCAAATATCGGAGGCTCAAAGGCGGGGCGAGGCGGCAGGAAATATTTCCCGATGCACTGCAGGAACACTGGACGCCCGGCGAATTAATTGTGAGCAGCGGCTGCGGGGAGCGAAAAATAAATGTTCGTGTCGGGGTAGAATAATATTCTCCATTGTTAAGTATCGTTGCGTGCTGCACGGACTCGGGCTCGGTCTCGGCGATCAACCGCCTTTCCTCGCACCCGAGCCGGGATGGCCATCATCGTAAACTGCGTCGAGTAGCACAGCCCTGCAGGGAACGCGCGCTGTGACCTCTAGTTCCACAGACGCGACTCCCTAGAGCACTCTAGTTCAAGCCGCAGAAGCATCACCAAGCACCAACACCACCTTCTCTTCTCCACCCCCTCTTCTACCCCCTCCTTCCACCCTCCCACCCTCCCTCCCCTCCTCCTCTCCTCCAATACCACACGTCCAGAAACAACATGCCACCATTACGGAGAGCTGGGATAGCCAGGCACAACGAGAAGCTACTCAGCCGGATTGAAGGTGTGTCACGAGAAGAGTACGATGCCGGCATAAGTTCCCCCGATGTCATATCCAGCACCGTCGCACCCCCTTTATGGACGACGAGCAAACCAAAACCTCCCAACCCAGCGAAGCGTGTCAAACTCGACCGTACTTCTACGCCAGACGACCTCGTAAAACCTGATGCACCGACTGTTGCCAAGGCTGCAACGAAGGCTCGCAGTCGACAGCCCAGCGTGGATACGGAGAGGTCGACAAAAAGTTCGAGGAGTGAAACAAAGGATCAGTCGCTCGACGGTTCTATTGACGAGGCCGACTCAACCGACTCCAACCCTCGCAACTACCTTGGTGCACTCATCGCCGGCAAGAGCCCTGAGGAGGCAAAGAAAGACGCCGAGCGGAAGGTCAGGAGAGTATCGCCGGGGAAAACTTGGGATAATGGTACAGGGAAGCGAAAGCAAAAGGCATATGGAAGTCGTTCTAAGAGTTCGTAATCTCGTAATACGTGGGTGACGGCTCTAACAAGTGTTTGTATCAGCGACGTTTAAATCGGCTCCAAAAAGTCCGAATCATCTACTGCTTGCACAGGCCAACTGCTGATTTTGCCTAGCAGATACCGCGGCCGCCAATCGTGCTAAGGTGGGTACACCTTCTGACTGTATGTTTCCTCTGCGGCTTTGTTCTAACCGACGTCGGCTGACTTTGCAACCCTCCAGCTATAAGTATAGATTCAAGTGCATCCGGGGACGAGAAAACTAAAAAGAAACAAAGCTGTATGGTACCTTTGAGAGTCTTTGAACACGAATGACCTGAACGATTAGTATTGAAAGATGGGGCAAAGCCGGCTGGAACGAAGCCCCCGGCCAAAAAATCGGTCAAATCTAGTACCGGAGAAAGTTCCGCTGACGAGGACCCCTTTATTTCCGTAAAATCTAAAGGCGCCTTTATTGATCCGATGAAAAAATATGAAGCACCGCCTCCCGCCACGAAAGTGAAGACCGATTTTATTAATCCATGCAAAGAATACCCTTTACCAATCAATAAAAGTAAGCTACTGTCATCACAGTTCTGGGCAAGCAATCACTAAGTATACTGCAGGCCATTACGAGGAGCTTGGAATTGAAAACAAGATCGCATCAACAACGTTCAAGAACCCGTTGGAACGATATGGTATGTAGACAATGACTATGAACTTGGATCTAAAGCACGGTGTTGATTATATCTTTAGACACGACAAGGCCAGCTACTCGTAGCAATACTGCCAGCAAGCTTAACGAATTCAGGACAGAGCATTCGGACCGCGATATATACGAAATAACATCGTCACAAACAGAGCCGGCGGAACCGAACTCGCAATCTTCTAACGGTGAATCCCGCTCTCCACTGTCTTCACATGATAAGAAAACGATGGATTTGATGAGCGATATGGCGGCTCTCGCTGGTATAAAAGATATAGAAGCGTACAGGCGCGAGATTCAATCCGGAGACAGTGGAGAGGATAAATGCAGGCTTTGTCTTTGCCCATTACCAGACGGATACCTTGAGCCTTGGAAAGACCAGTCCATCGACGGTATCATTCGATTAGAGATGTGGACCAAAATTTGTCAATCACATACCAGGGAAACGCTCGAAGACGAGTGGCGGAAAAAGGGCTATCCGAAACCCGATTGGAGAACTCTTGCAAGCCGTATTACGAAACACCTTCGAGTACTCAAAAAAATCATTGCAGATAAGGTGAATTCCCGTTTCCGAGACCAGTTTGCCCAGCAGCAAAAGGAAATCAAAGGCAATACAGCAATGTTGCTGCGACAGGAACGCAAACTGACATTCCCCGGTTACTACGGTCCACGAGGCGGAGATATCCTGTAAGTCAAGTCGCCTCAATGTCTTTATATGTCATTTGCTGAAAGTGGGGTGTAGTTTGGATGCCATCATGTCACAGTTGGGCTCGAGGGTTGGAGATGCAGCCAAGAAGGATCCGCTCATCGGCCGAGGGGGTGTCAGCGCCTTTATACAGCAGGTTCTTGTTCCGGAGGTTGCGGTTCGCTTAATTGCTGAAGACATGAAAGTCAGTGAACTTGCAGCATTCAAGATATTAGAAGAAAGTGTCGAGATTGGAGAGAAGCTGAATTCCGCGGGAGAGAGCGGAGATCTGTATAGCGACGCAGACGGGGACAATTGGGTGGACGTCAATGCCACTCAGCGAAGGCAGTCTCTAATGGGTGAAAGCTGGGAAGAAATGGATTATTGATCCCAATCTTATGGCAAAAGCATTATTTTTCGGTGTTATTTGGTTTGCTCATTATCCTAGCATAATTATCTCCTGGGTGCGGTTTGGTTCTCTAGTAATGATCATTATTCCCTGGTTATTGTGGCCATCTTGGTGGGATATTATCGATTATCGGGATGGGTTATATAATGCGTTTTACCGCGAGTGGGCTTTATGAAACTGAGGCGTATGCTTAGCCTGTCAGACTAGCATACTTATTCTGTTTTATCGCTCCAATATGAGGTAGTGCGTATTGTCCACAAAGTTGTCATCATGAAGACATCACTCGGACCCACTAACCACTTCTATGCTTACCCTTGGTCCTTTCTAGAAAATACCGCGACTACATAAAAAGAGCTTTATTGATCTCGATCGACTAGACTATGTCGTCGTTTCCTGCCTGTTTCTCATTGTCGATAAGCGCCGGCATGATCCAGTCTTGATTGCTCCCGTTTGCTATGGCCCGTATTTTCTCCTGCTGGCGTACTGAAGCAGAGTAGCGATTCTTCCCATCTCTATTGTGATGAATACCGCCTACCAATGTTACGGAAATCGCAGAACTCCCAGCGAATTTCTAGGCCCGAGGAATTAGGGTGGGATAGAGTCTTAGTCCATCCCTTGCATGGAACGATATCGTGGTTGGTTACTGCTGCACAATTTCCCACTCTTTTCTCAATTTTGGGACGGCGGCGACTCGATGCTTTGCCACGAGGACAAACTAACGGCACAATCGCCGGGGCTGCTCGGGCCAAAATCCGTATATTTTCTCAGAACCCACGCAAGGCAACGCTGAAATGTAGAAGCAATCTGCCCACATTTCCTGCTCTCCCCCAACGTTAACTACAAACTCGAAGAGAAAAGAATCCAAGCAGGATACCGGCTACTTAGTAACGGTACTCCCCACAAAATTTCTCGCCCTAGAAGAACTCTAAATAACGGCGGCAACCAGACAGCCAAACGGAGCTATGGTGAGGTGTCAACCCTACCCTCGACGCAACCTCACTTCTTCCCCGCTGGTGTGCACGAACTTCACTTCACTTCATTGCTCTACGGGATGTAATAGAATATACTTTCCATCTTTTAAAAAAACTGTACAGGAAACTGAGCTAGAGAAACAAGATAATAAAAAACCGCCACATATTTACCGCCCAAAACTCCAGCTAGCAAACTTAACCTAGTTCCCGCCACCAGTCACGAACACCTGACCATTGGGACGCTGGCTCGCCATATCCTCCTCAAGACCACGTTTCTCAACCTCGATGATGACTTGGCCGTTTTCGAGCTGGGTGGCCATACCTTTTGGTGCAGGTTCGGGATGTTCGAGGTCTCGCTTCTCGACGGGAATGATAACTTGGCCGTTTTCGAGCTGGGTGGCCATACCCTTTGGTGAAGGATGTTCGGTGTCGCGCTTCTCGGTGATGGGGAAAATAACCTGGCCATTTTCAAGTTGGGAAGCCATACCCTTTGGTAAAGGTTCAGGATGTTCGAGGTCGCGCTTCTCGACGGGAATGATAACTTGGCCGTTCTCAAGCTGGGTGGCCATACCTTTTGGTGTAGGATCGGGTTGCTCAATATCTCGCTTTTCGACGGGAATAACCACCTGGCCATTTTCGAGTTGAGTAGCCATGCCATTTGGTGCAGGTTCGGGATGTTCGAGGTCGCGTTTCTCGACGGGAATGATGACTTGGCCGTTTTCGAGTTGGGTGGCCATACCCTTTGGCGCAGGAATATTGTCGCGACGGGGAAGACGATGCCAAATGATCTTGTCCTGGTCATCCGGGAGCTGCATGAGTGCCTCGGTGGGCATTGGCTTCTCGGAGGCATCTCGCTTCTCGTTGATGAGCTCGACTACTTGGCCGTTACCGAGCTGGCTCAAGAAAGTTCCGCCGATTGGGGCCGCGAGGACGGAGGAGAAAGCGGCAGCGGCGAGGAGGAAGAGGGTTGAAGGCTTCATTTTGGAAAGTAGAGGTAGAAGTAGAAAGTAGAAGGAAAATTGAAAGTTATTGGATGATAGAAACTTGAGAGTGTTTATCGAAGGACGTTGTGATGGGTGCGGAGGGATGGACGGAGACCCGGTATAAGTACTTTGTGGGGGAACAGTCATACCATATTGAGTTTTTCAATCTGGACTGTAATTTTTTGCCCGACAGTTTGTCCAGTTTGAAATTTGGACGGTGGGTCGTTGGGATACATCTCCACGTGCTATGGCTAAAGATTAATAGTGTTTGTGGGGATTGTGGAGTTGACTATGGGGTCATTCAGTGAGCTTATTTCGTAGTGTCTTCACCCCAGCCCAAACTTTCGAGGAGGCAGTGTGGTTTCTTCTGGGTTTTTCTGGGAACTCTAGTGGTGGGCACGAGCCTGCTCGAATAAACTCAGCTCGAGGCTGAGAGAACTCGCCTTTTCGAGTCACAGAAATATGTTCGCGAGTTTTTTTTTTAAATGGTGGCTACTCTGGGTATGATACGTATTAGGATTCGTTCGTTCAAACCTTGTATTGATATCTCCATTAGAAAAGAAACGGTTGCTAGCTTTAATACAACTCGAAAAACTTGGCTCGTAACTTTCTAGACTCATCCGGTTCTAACTCGGAACTTGAGTCTTGAGCTCGTACCTATCAGTGGGGAACTCGTTAAGGTAAGTAGGAATTAGAACTAACCTTACCTATTCCTCATAATTTGAGTCTTTTACGCCTACCCTTAACCATATATTCTACGGTTAGTCTGAAGCACTGGGTGTACCGCTTATCGAGATTATTCTACGGTATCTTCTGTTTTGCCTAGAAGATGTGCTAGACTCAATCACCATGAATCACTCGCAAGATCCAAGATACTGTCACGGCAGGGCGGAGACAATGGTCCAAAGACCTGACAAAATATTGAAGATACACACTGTAAATGACCTATTTTTTCGTGATACAGAGGAGTAATGACATGTAGTGCTACAGGCACAGGTTTAAACTGAACAAGGGAAGTTGCGTTGTAAAGGAAAGGTGAGCATGCCCTACACAGAATATTCGTGTCCTATGCATCTTTTACGCGAGCGTTGTAATTCAAAGCTGAATCTGACAGACTTTATGCCTCAAGCACGCTCCCAATGACATCTAATTCTGGTGATACATAACTGCTCTGACTGACACTTGTGTTGTATTCGAAGATACAAACACCCAGCCTGACCTCTGACGCTGTCTCCGCCCTGCCCTTGACAGTACATCGGATTTGTGACGCTTGGTCGTGGCCTTAAATTAGCAGTATAACCAGATACTGTTGGTATCTGCCAGAGGCAGTTTTTATAGATACCGGAGTGCAGGTCTGCAAATGTTTAGCTGTAAAGAAGTCCGGTCCATACAAGCTTTCCCCGCTCGCCGCCTCTCTGCAAGTCTACCTTGGCACAGGCTGGCGCATCGGAGTGCCGCCAATAGCTCCCAATGGAAACAAGTGCCTACGCAGAATCCTAGCTCTAGCTAAAGCACTATAGAGATTTCGGGTTGCTCTGCTCTCGTGCCTAGACTTATTCGCCTCGCTCGCAAGCTTTTTACCAAGAAGTAAACCCGGAAAGTCTGGTATGCTCATGAATGTCTTCTTCAAGAGTGGGTTTAACTATCCCATTGAAGCAATCGCGTACGGCTTTGATTGGGTCGTGCTCTATTTTATCAACGCCTCACCGATCTGTAATGTGGATGCATAAATACCAATGTGCCTGTGAAATTGCATAATCTCTCGAAGGAAAATCCTAATTTGAATGGTCGAGCGGTTCTGCACTGGGTTGAAATATCGATTGTGCAAGTCGGCCGATCTTTTGCAGCAGAATGTACTGCAGATTTCACTGGACAAGCAGGCGGGACCAATGGAACGACAAGCTGGCATCACATATAACGAGGAGCATGAGATATCATGAAAGTGGATGCAAGTCTAGCGGGATGTCAGTGGAGTACTTGGTGGGGGTACCAACCTGCGGTTAGGGTTAAACTTGGACCCTAGTCTGGCAATCTCGTTTATCTATCTTGCACCACACCATGTATGGTCAGGCTTCACTCACTATCGCAAACACCGTCTCTCCTAGCTAGAAGCCGCGGAATAGTTTCTAGCAATGGCTCCACCTTCGCGACCACTAGTTGAATACTCAGACTCTGATGACTCCGATTGCGGACCGCCTCCAGCAAAGCTTCAAAAGAAGACGGAAAACACCAAACACACTGAAGCGCCAGTAGCTTCCCTTCCGCCGCTTCCTCCGCGTTTCCATGATCTCTATGCTGTCCCTCCACGTGTTGGAAAAGAAGACAACCCTGTGCTTCACGGCGGTCGAAAGCGGTCCATTCCACATGTTCAGGGCAACTGGCCGACACATGTATTTGTCGAGTGTATGTATCACCCAGGAGAGCAGTGGTGCGAAGCGCGCTCCCATATAACAGAGGTAGCTGATGGAAAGCTGGAGGGCACTTGACGAGAGCAGAGTTCGATACTTTGGATACGCACTACTCAGCCGCCGCGGAGGCATCCAGCGCTGCAGATCCCACATTCAAGCTCGAAAGCCACCTCAAAAGCGACTTGGGAAGTGAACTGCCGTTACATCTGAGCTTGAGCCGTCCAAACGTCTTGCGCACCGAGCAGAGGGAAGGGTTTCTGGAGACCCTGACCGATAGGTACCACAAAGCGAGAGTCAAGCCGTGAGTTTCCCCGCGACAATGGAGGTTTGCATTCTGGCTACAGCAGATGCGTTACATCGATGGGTACTGAACACGATGGGAAGGTTTACAGTGGACTTCTGTGGATTCGAATGGGTCGGCAACCATGACCGCACTAGGTGGTTCCTGGTGCTCAAGGCATCGGTCGTTCCAACCAGCGAGGTAGTAGCACCGTGCACCATAGCCTTGGGTATGCAAGCTGACGAATAATTAATAGCTTCCGCGGCTTTTGGAACTCACTAACCGCACATTTGCAGTCTTTAACCAGCCTGGATTGTATGCACCGAATGGTGATGGGATGAATGGATTCCATGTGTCGGTAGCTTGGAGCTTGGCAGAGCCCAGCGCAGAGGTCCAGCGCAAGGTGCAAGACGCGCTTCATGTTGAGGGAGGCGGCAATAAGATTCCCATCAAAGGTGAAGATCACGCGTTGAAAATGGAGGTCGGTGGTATGAAGGTGAAGATTGGAAATGCTGTGCATGTGGTAGAGCTGGTTGTGGGAAAGCCATCAGGGTGCGAAATCGAGACGCGTACTGGCAAGAGGAAAGCGTCTGTTGGATCGTGAGCTCATTTGCTCCCAACAGTGGCGGAAGGAGGGGTTATGAAGATAATGGATAGCTAGGCGTAATAATATCTGAATGGAACCTTCGTTGTACAACCCTCTTGCATGATCTGCAGGGTCTCGTCGTCGTCATTGCCGCCTGGGTCATGTGGGTTGAAGTTTTCGTCACGCTTCTTTTGTATAGAAATTCCTGTCCCCGCCAAAATCTTCAATAAACTTTAATTACTGAATTAATACAAATTGACTTAATCCAGCCCGCCTCAACGTTCACTTCACCGCCGGCTGCGTGTTTTCGTTGGCTGCGGGACCCTGCGTACTCTAGACGCATACGCATACGTTCAACTGGCAACTACCGCACGCCCACCTGTTTTCTTGTTTTCTTATTTTTATTCTAAACATCTTCCCCATCACACGACTTAGACCTTCGCCAGCACTTCACTTCCTCCGTCAGTCCCAGTCATGCCTCCACAGCCAATACCAAGTTGGGTAGATACGCGGTCTGTCCCACCGCCAAAGTCCCTACGAGCAGGTATTCCGGATTCTCGCTACTCCCCCTATCTGCATCACTCTCAACATCCAGTGCTAAATTCCAGTTTCTAAGGCATAGATGATATCACCAAGAAGTCTGAGCTGCTCGGCGAAGAGCAATTAATCCACCTCAAGTCGTACCGTTACCAATCCGTTGACAAATCCTTGATCTCAAATCACATTTTGAGGCATTATGTTCGTCCAAATTCGCGCTTTGTGGGATCCTAAGCTTGCGCTGACTGTCAACCCTACTAGTGGAACTTTATGGTGGAATTGCTACCGCTGTGGTTGGCACCGAACGCGGTTACGCTCCTTGGATTCGGCTTCATCGTGTTCAATGTCATCTTACTGGAGGTATTCATGCCGGACCTCGTTGGTCCTGGACCACCTTGGGTTTATTACTCGTTTGCATTTGGACTCTGGGCGTATGGATTTTCTACTCCGGACATAGAAACGTTGAATTTTTTTTAACGCGATGATAGCTATTCGACTATGGACAACATTGATGGAAAACAAGCTAGGCGCACTGGATCTAGTTCACCACTTGGTGAACTTTTTGAGTTGGGTGCTCCGCAGCTATCAAAGAATGTGCGCTGACAACGCGACAGTCATGGAATTGATTCGTTGAATTGCACGCTAGGTAAATACCACCAGAATGAATTGACGGGGCCCCACTAACGGTCCAAAAGCGAGTTTATTGGAAACGGCAAGCATGGGATTGGGTACAAGTCCAGAGGGGGTTTTTACGGCTTTGATTCCTTGCCTACCAATGTTTTTTTCGACCTGGGAAACCTACCATACCCATGTTCTCTACCTCGGATACTTTAACGGACCGACCGGTAGGTTTAACTAGCAGCAACCATTGAGAAGCGATTCTGACCATTTACAGAAGGGCTCATTATCGCCTGTACCGTAATGGTGGTTTCTGGCTACTATGGCCCCGGGATTTGGACAATGAAGCTCAAGGATACCGTTGGCGATCACTCGTTTCTTCAGGATTACAGCTTCCGCGACCTCTGGGTGCCAATCCTCGTTACCTCATTTCTGGTTGCACATTTACCAAGCTGTGTGTACAATGTCGTCACTGCTCGCCGCCGGCAGAACCTCCCGGTCTTGCCCGTGTTCCTGGAATGGACTCCCATTGTTATATTCACAGGTTCATGTGCGCTGTGGCTATACTCCCCGCATACCTCGCTGCTCACCGAAAACAGACTTGTGCTGTTCTGTGTGACGTTGTCCTTTGTATTTGGACGCATGACCACGAAGATCATTCTAGCGCATTTGACGAAACAACCATTCCCATACTGGACTATCCTCTTGGCACCACTCATGGGGGGTGCAGCGTTGGCTAACCTGCCGTTTATTGGACTGTAAGACCCCCAGTTTGGATGATGGGGAAATGGCTAACTGGATATAGGCCTGCGGTCTCTACAACCGTTGAGATTTGGTACCTGAGAGCGTACCTCGTCTTCGCAATGATCGTCTACTTCCGGTGGGCGCTGCTTGTGATCGACACCATATGTGGTTACTTGGGCATCAAGTGCCTACGTATCGTCCCGAAAGACCCGCTAGTGAGCGGAATACCGAAAGAACGAGCAGCATGAATATATAACGCTAGCATTTCGTACGGTACACTATATTCAACTACGAGAGTACCAACTAAAAATCTCCTCCAATGCATTTTTCTCAGGTAAATATAGCATGAAACATTTTATTTATTTATTAAAAGCAAGCGATTCCCCGTGATGAGACCAGGGATTTTGGTTATGACGGACTCCTTTTTTGTTTGTCGCTAGTCTCCTTTGTTAGATATCCTCCTCTTCTGCATAACTCCGCTTCTTTCTTGCTATAGGTATATATGTGGTTTCGCGTTGGAATAGTAATGATGGGCGTGGTGGGTTTCGTTTTTCGTCTTCATGTAGAAAGCTTCCCATGGTGGGTTAATAAAAGTGCGTTTCAACACCGCTCCCTAGTCTGTTGCCGGCTTGTTTCACCTACCTCCGTTTACTGTTATGCCCCAAGTGAAAGTACAGTCATGACTGCTCACTCTATTACATCTTCTTTGGGGTATTACTATTTCACTCGGTCCACGGTGTAAGGCACAGGGCATGCCGGTAGGGCACAAGGCATTATGATAGGGCACAGAAACTCTGTATATATCGAGAGTCTCTCTCCTATGTAGATAGACTCTATTAAGAATCATCACATTCAACAGGAGGCTGCAAGCTCGCACGGAATACACCAAACAGCGGCCTATCTGCAGATTAGGGGATGCACACCCAATCGATACACTATCTGCAAATTAGGGGATTCCATATGAGATGCAACACTCCTGCATGCCATGAGATGGATAGTCTAAACGGGTGCCGCTACCTCATGTTCCACTCGGCTCATTCGTTTGGGTGCTATATTCACCCTCCTCATAATCTGGAGGTACTCGCTTCGTTCGTGTGCGTTGTAGGTCCAGAGTCTGTTGCATATCGTCGTCTGTCCGCGTATAGCTTTGCTCTTTGGGAATTTCTTGCTCTGCTGCGGTTTTGTTATAACATGTCCGCCCGCCTTATATCAGTATCAGCATGTCGATCTTCCTTTCTTCCTCTTATGTCTGGGGGGTGGCGCTCCATCTGCAGATGGGATGATTCCGCGTAAGGATGAAACATGTTGATGCAATTCCCCACCGGAGTTTGGACACTTCCATCACTTCCCTCCTTCAGCAAGTCTGCCTCTCAGCTCAAACTTGCTCAATGCCCACAACATTTTGGTTTACCAAGCGAGTAGTAGACTACTATCAGTTCCCATCTTCCAAGTGCCTCTTACAATTCACTCGGGCCAACTGTCTCCCCCCACCAGCAATGTCCCGGATCCGCATTTCTTGGTAGAGAAGGTGTATCGTTGACAATCAGTAAGAACCCATCTTTCAAAGTTGAATCAGAGAATGGTCAGAATAGGTGCGAAGGTTGAGTGCTGGATGGATGTTGGGGGTGGATGAGAAGGCCGGGACTTGAATGGGAGGAAGGTGGGGTTTAAATAATCGCCTACAGGCCATACTAGTTTCGCCGACGCTCACCTTTCCTAGATAATTTGGCCGCCAAAACGACGCCCGTGACCACCCCCTTCGGTTTATAAACCCCCCAATCTCTTCCTCTCTTTACAAATCTATCATGGATACCAGTAGCACCGCCATTTCTTCCACGAGGAGCACCAAAAGTTTCGAGAATACCACGTCGACAATACAGCAGCTTATTTCGTCCCCCGGTATTATGCTTGACTCGGCACTGCTTCACGGGAAACCGAGGCGGAGTTGGTCACTATGAGCGAGCGAGGCTGCTCGCCACTAAGCACTAGTAATAGTGGTCTTGATGGAACAGGATGAAGTGCACCCGTCAGGACTATCCACACAAAACTTTCTGGCGTGGCAGGAAGTCTTGGGTAGATAGCGAGACGGATAACTCGGACGGGGCGCCCGGGGCAGTCGTGCTGTGGATATTCATGGATCCTCACTCGTATTTCATATCAATACACACCCTCCGCCCCGCTCCCCTTGCAGCCCCGCAACACTAACATCTCAAATACCTTTCGGGGGGTTCCATACCATCACCATCAGCTCCTACGCCTGGGATATACTGCAGATGCTCTGAGCATCCAAATGCCTCCTCACAGCGCAGCTTTGGAGGAAGTTAAAGCCATAAAGTTGCGGCAGTGGTTTCTCATGGGTTAGAGAGGGGAGGCACGATTTTAGGGGCATTGAGAAGGAATGGAGGCGCTGGAATGTGGCTTCGTTCCGGGGAAGGAATGTGGAGACGAAGGAGGTATCATGTAGGGTTTAACCCTTTCTATCCTGGCTGTCGATCACCCGCTGTCGGCTTACATATCATATGATACGGGATCGTCATGTCAAGAATGTCAGGCTACATGTGGCAAAGATCCGTGAATTTTGGCAAGCGTCGGTAAGTGGCAAGACTTGTGATAAGACATGACAGCGAATGTGGCATCCCTATTAAATTCAGTCTGGGGAGAAGGTGATATTAATATCTACTTCATGTTCCATAATACGCCATCTGCGCGCAGGGAGGGGGGTTTTAAACACCAGCCCAAGCTGTGGTTTCACACTTTCTCATATCTCGAACTCTACACGCCTCAGGTACAAAAAAAGAGAATTATGGCATTTACGCGCAGGGTTTCGAAATTTCGGTCCCGTGTTTTACTTGAAGATGACATTCAGCCTCATACTGAACGGTAATCCAGGGTCCGTCACCGCAACCTCCTCGCCATCCTCGACAAGCTCGCTCAGTTTCTTGTCCAGATTCGGGCGTGTGAGTTCGTTGAGTTCCGGCGGTCCCTGGTAATACAGTTTCTGGCGTTGCGTCGTAAGCGTAGGCTTCTTGATTTGCCTATTGGTGTATACGTATTAGTATGCATATGTCCATCCACGGCTAAAACGGCACTTACACCTCCGGCTTCGCCTTTAGCTTCTCAATAAACTCGTCTAGGGTCCAGTCGGGCGACACGTCAAAGTCTGTAGCAAGGTTTCCGCACACCGGACAGTCCGGTTTCTTCTCGTACTTAAACGTGTGGGTATATATGCCGTCGTCTCCAGTATACATCATGTAGTTGTCTAGCCATGGGGCTATGTTCGTCAAAAGCTTGAATGCTTCGTTGCAGCAACTGGCCGCAATAATGGCGTTGGTCGAAGCAATGGCAGGGATGATATTCTTCACAACGCCCTGGGTTTTCGAATATGTGACACCGGTGATGCGGAATTCCTCGGCGCGAGCAAGTGCAGTTTCGTACAGCCACTGGATATGCTCGGGGTCATCGGTATCCATCTTCTTATCTACCCCAACTTCATCAGCAGCCAGAATATCCTCCGTAAGCAAGCAAGAATGGCAGCATACCCCCGAACACCCTGGGCCACTCCAAGATACTTGCCCACTCGATACAATGCTCCGGTTGTCTCGGAATCGTCGCCAGCGTGCAGATCGGCACGGCGGTGGGTGGAGTGAGCATATCTAGAGAGCACTCATAGCAGCTAGTAATTGTTGGCAGTATTACCCTGGACTGTCCCTTGAAGCCCTCCGTGCCGCCGTCAATCAGCGGCTTTAAACTCTCCATATTATTCGGGTCGACCATCTCCACCAAGGTAGCGTTGATCCACCGCCTCGCTTCCACCGAGTCTAGCCCGCATATCACCAATTTGAACTGCATGTAGTAATCGTGACCCTTGTCCTGAATTTTGCCATAGTATGGTGTGATCTTGCAGCCCTTGACCCGATTCATGACAAACCTGGCTGCCACCTCCGCCTTCGGACTACCGATATCTTTTTCCCGGAAAAGGAACTGCCGGTTGAGATTCGAGATATCGATGGTGTCTAGATAGCATTCATAAGTTGGCGCCGCGGCATACGAAGAGGTGGCCGGGGAAGAGCCTCACCCATATCGATAACGTGGATATCCGTGAATCCCGAAAGAGCAAGATTCTTCAAGATCTCGCACCCTAAACCTCCGGCACCTCTGGGCCCCGATGGAATAAGCCCGGATGATTGCTTGTGAAGGTGGTTTGGGTGAACCTACATTACCCTTATGCGGGGGAGAGCTTGTTAGTAGTTGTATTGTCATGGAGCTTCTTGCGCCTTACAGAATTTTACAGTCATTTAGAACTAACTCTTTCTGCGCCTCTAGATTGTAGTCTTTGTCGGTGAACGCGCCTGGGCGGGATAGGAAGCGATTCAAGTCCCTCCTGCTCTGGGATCAGTGAATGAATCTGTTGTGGAAGTGTGGAGATGCCGACCATCTCGGACCCTCTGCGTACGGCATGTTTGAGTGTTGGTTTGGCTGGTTTAGGTGCGGATGAGAGAGGTTGGTAGCGGGGCAAATGAGTTGGTGTGTAAAGCTCTGCGGCTCTGGGAGTTGGGCATACATAAAAAAATTACGCAATGAATTCACATTCACGGAAGCACAAACGATACCCTATCACACTTTTGTTCATTCATTCACAATGCTAGAACTACAAACGCCGAAACAATTTGATTAACACGAAATGATGCTGCCCATATCCTCCACACCTATCTACCGCGGCTTCTTCGCTGCAGGCCTTGGTTTGGCCTCGTCTTCCTTGATGGGATGTAACATAACCTTGTTGGGGTACTGAGGATTGTTTCCAGCGTGTCCCTTGCTCCAATCGTAAGAAACAGCGTACGCGAAGATAGTACCGTTCCTGTTGAAAGCGGTTGCCGGGATAGTTCCACTGACAGAAGGATAACCCTTGAGACGGTGCTTGGCGTCCTTGTCCCTGAGAGAGAGGGTTAGTTTAGAACTATTGGAAAGGGAAACTCTGCACATACCAGAAATGAAAAGTTCCGTCAGAACCAGCTGTGGAAAACGTTCCGAAGGTAGGGTGGAAGGAGATAGCATTGACGCTGTATACATTTGTTGTTGTTCCAGAGGGGGGATCACGGTGACATTTGAAAGAGAAGTTCATGCTGAGCAATCATGTCAGCATCGACCACTACAAGATTATAGACGGCAACACATACCCAGAATTCTTCTCGTCCACATACTGAATCGCACATCGACCCTCGATACTGCCAACAGCGAAACCAGAGGCATCCGGGAAACAACTAATAACACGGGTCTGCCACTTCAATGGACTTTGCATAGTCTTGAATATGGCGGTTGGATTCCCCAGATTGACAATATTGATATATCTCTCGGCAGTTCCGACAACCATCAAACCCTGTGAAACATCCAACGTGTAGACTCGTTCTTGCATGTCGAGCGTTGCAACTGGGTTAGGTGTTCTTAAGTCCCAGTACTTGAGCTTCTTGTCCCAAGAACCCGTAACCAACATCTCCCCAGCGGTATTTGGTGCCTGTATGAACCGGACGCACTTTATCGGTTGCTCGTGTGCAGCCACTTGCGTTGATTGCCCAGTCGAGATGTCAAACAATTTCGCCTGCTTATCTGCGCCTCCAGAAACAAGCTTTGTTCCATCCTGCAAATGTTTTAACACTCAGGGGTCTACATGGGGGTAAGGTGGCTTACCTTTGACCATACGCAGGATAGTACAGGAGCATCATGCTCATACATCGCTTTGCCGACCGAGTTTCCATCTGCGGCGATTTCGTAGATGCGCACCTTCTTGTCCCAGCTCGATACTGCAAGATGTTCGGACTGGGGCGAGAACGAGACATCTGAGATACTGTCCTCTGGTGGTGATGTCAGAGGGATATCATTGGAGGTGTCGCCCAGCGCCTGAGCGGTATTGGTTGAGGTATTGGTTGTTGCTGCTCCTCCACCAAAAAGAGACATCGTGGATTTGAATTTGTAGTTGGCAGGGCGGGTAATATGGCGATGAGGTGAGGTGGTTTAAAGACGGAGGGGAGGTTGGAAGACGCGAAGGGAGCACGAACAAACGCGCATGGTACCTGTTTAGGCCTGCCCAGCCACTATGACGCTATGACTACCATTGGTTTAGCGTGAGTCACCGCCTCGACGCCTGTGGAGTTTATTTATACACCGACCCCTTCTTGTTCCCTGACAACACACACACACATAACAAATCGCCGCCACAAATTGAACTCAAACACCACAACCTTTGATCATTCAATGCGCCAACTGTGCAGTCTGGCACCGCGATGAAGACGCAGACAAAGACGGCGTCCCCCACCACAACAATAAACAATACACGTCTCAAACACACGAACTTATCGTCTCTACCGGGCCTTGTCCAGAAGATGAACGGATGTATGAATATATATCACTTACTAGATTGACGCACTCGTCTTACCCTCTCAAATCACCATCGCCTAAAGCCGGTTCAGAATTATGTGCCATCTCGCAGCCAACATCTACCAATCGTGCTGCCATCGCGGGGACGTCGCGGTACTCTCCACGTGCGGAACCAGCCAAAGATGCCTCGGTCAGACAGACTCGCACGACCTCGAACAGATTGTCTCCAAGGCCGGTTTCTGTCCCACGTGTCTGGCGAAGAAAGCAGAGGGCTACCACATCGCACCGTACCGTCCTCGACGCGTCGGTGACCTCCTCACACTACCGACCTCGCCCGAAGAGCCACAGCCCGGGTCCCCCGCACCAATCGCCTCACCCCGCAAAATCCTTGAACCGAGCACGCCAACCTCTAAACCCAAAATCCTCTGGCCTCAGTCTAAGACTGCGGCCGCGTATGCCGGCACGAAGACACCCCAGCGTAAACCCAAGATCGATAGCCACAGAAACCACGACATGTTCCTCACTCCAAGAGCTTCATCCCCACATTCGTACGACTACACCCCCCTTGATCGCTTCTCTGGCCTAAAGACACCTACAAAGCGCCTCGGTCCTCATACACCTAGCTCGACACTCTACCACCACACTCCGCGGCGGGTGAACAAACGACCTCGTACACCACTGTCTCGGGGAACATTTCTCTCCTTCGAATCCGACGGCTCTCCGGTTCTACGCAAGAAGCGTTCTACATCGAGTTCTACATCGAGTTCTACATCGAGTTCTACGTCGAGTTCTAGGTCGAGTTCTACATTGAGTTCTGCACGATAACTCCTTTTCTTTTCTTTTGTTTAGAATAATAATGCATGTATCACGGTGTTGGGAATTACTGGACAGCGGAAGGTTGTGGATTGCATCATTGGGACTCAGGCGGGGGCGTTTTTGGTTTTTTTGGTTTTCTTTCTTGTATCTGCTTCATGAGCATTTCCGTACATAGATACCAAGCACTTTTATTTCTTTGTGAATAAATCTACCAATAATTTCCGCTTTGTATAGCATTGAAAGGTTGAGGGAGGGACGCCAAGCCGACAGGAACCTTCGAGACGACGACGTCCGGAGGTAAAACCACACCTACGGCCACCATCACTACAATGACACTCCGCCCCATATCGCGCACGCTCCTGCGCACCATTCTCGCCGCACGCCCCTCACCTCGCATAATCCGCCCACACCCACGAATAGCACTCCCGCCGCAAATCCACCGCTGGAATTCCTCCACCACCCCCGCCACATCCTCATCCACCCCCGCCACATCCTCATCCACCCCCGCCACCCCAGAACGAGATCCCCAACCGAGCTACCAGTTAACCTTCACCTGCCGCCCCTGCCAAACGCGCAGCACGCACGCGGTGACGAAACAGGCGTATCACGGCGGTACGGTACTGATACAGTGTCCGGGGTGCAAGAACCGGCATGTTATTGCGGATCATTTGAAGGTACGAGGGAGTGTGTTTGGGGGTGTGGGATGAGACTAACATGGAGAACAGATTTTTGGAGATACGAGAAGGACGTTGGAGGATATTCTCAAAGAAAATGGGGAGGTGCTGAAGAGGGCGAGGTTGTTGGAAAATGGGGATATGGAGTTGATGCCGGAGGAGGGGGGAGAGCTACCACCGGCGGAGGGTGTTGAGGAGGGGAAGAAGGAGTGATGTGTATAGAAGGATGGGGGCGTTATTGTGATTTTGGGGGACGGGATTTGTATAATATTCCCCACTTTAGAGAACACATAAATTCATCATTCATACTCTCTATTGTCATTTATAACTCCCACACAAACCCAGACAAACCCCCCCTCCTATGTACCAGGCAAACCAAAAACTCCAAACGCCAGCCTTTCCCCCCAGCTACTCTCCTCACACCTTCCTCCGCAAGGACTCATTAAGCCGTTTCTTCAACCTCGACAACCCCTCCAACCGTCCAGCGGTAGACACACTCCTATCCCTCCCTCCCGCACTCTTCACCCGCCTCGCAGCCTTCTGCTGCTTCTCAAACTCCGCAATCGTAAACGCTGGCTCCCCCTTCCCCTTCCGATCCTCATCTCTATACTTCTACTCCCTGTCAGCCCTTCCCTCTGCCGCCCTCGAACGGGGAAACATACCATATGCTCCCACCGTTTATACCCCCCATCCTGCACCATAACATCATATTCCTCATACATCCCCACACCACCCTGTCCAGGCGGCAGTACCGCAACGCCCTGCAGTGGGTAGTGACCTTCAAGACAGTCGACAATACTAGCATTTGGCGTAGCGGCGAGTGTATGCGCGTTACTTTCCCGCAGTGCATCGACGGGGGCGCGGCCGGGGATCTGGCGCGCAAAGAGCGTAGCTTCGAAGGGGCCATCGTGGTGGTAGGGTGTGCCCATGATGTTGCCCAGGACATCGACGGGGTCCGGGCCGGGGATGTGCGAGATGCGTTGGGGACGCCGGGTAGAGTCGAGGGATTGGGGACGATTCCGGGCTGGGGGACGGACCGGGGAGTTTTCTTTCCAGTTTGCGGGGGGCTGCTGAGGCGAGGAGGAAGCGGGGCGAGTGCGGACTTGTGACCGGGGGTTTGTTGCTGCCATTGCGGTTAGAGTTCGTTGTAGTGGGCGACGCGGATACACGCGTAGATGGCGTAGGTGACTGTTACGAGGATGTAGATGGGGATATGGACCATTGCTGCGGGCAGGGAGGGGGTGGACATTTATACTCGGTTGTGGTGGGGCTGTGGTGATAGTGGTGATGGTGGTGTGAGGTCTTGGAGCCGGCGTAGATTCTCAGCTATTGCCCGTTCTTCGTTAGATAAGGCTAGCGGAAGAGCAGGTCCCTTGCTTGGGAAAGGTGGAGATTGATTGGACGTCATCAGTCGTCGTCAGCCGCAAAGGAGGGGTCGTGATCTTCTGACTACCCAATGCGAACTGGCCTGTGTACATATTCCCACAGCTGGAATAAATATATTGCTATGCATACGAGAAAGTAGCACAAGAATTCCAATAATAGAGAGGCTGAATAATAGTATGAGTGAAAACAGTTCGTTGCATGTGCGGGCTTTGGCTTTTCTAGAGGCTGAGATGGATGCGGATGTGCCTGATTTGGTGCAAGCTGCATTGCGTGCAGATCGTCGTGTTGATCTATCAGGATCAGCCCTGCATATCATTGATATAGACCTCCAAACGCGAATATTACCATCAAGTTTGCATGTTTCTTCAGCTCCTGCAATGAATCCATTGTGTTCGGAGAACACGCCGGGACCACCCAAATATGGTGCCCGTGCGCCGAAGTCAAGGAATTGAGGCGATAAAGCAAGTATTCGTTACTTCATATGCATGGTACCATAAAGCTTGCTTGTTTCTTCAGCTCTTGCATGCTTATTCCAGAGGCCAAGGTGGGGGGAACCAGTTGATACGGTGCCTCTCTTGGCTGAAGTCAGGGTATTGAAATGGTAAAAACGAGTGATATTTGTTACTTCACAGTATATATACGTGTATCATCTCCTAAACGACTGGAGCATGGAATCCTTTATATCCCGGAGCCGTGGCCATATTTACGCAGAAATCCCGAACAGCGGAAGCAAGGACGGACTTAGTGCCTGAACACAGCTATCAGGAACCCCAGATTCCGCATCCTGCATCCCTTCCTTTCCTCCTGCTGCTTTCAGGCACGACTGGAATTACGCCTGTACTGTGGCGGTAAGTAGACCGGTGAAGGTTGTGGGTCTTCACTGGATATCACCCGGAGATTCCTGAGTTTCTCGATCAAGTTCTTTCCGAGGTCATAAGCCCCTGAGTTTTGGATGGAATAACAATGGATAGCCAACTCGCAACTCACTCCATCCCCTCCCTAACCTCCTCCAACATCTCCATCACCACCAAAGGTCAGCACGGAACGAAGCCACACTTCATCTCATTTATCAAACAAAGGATGAACGTCATGTGATATCAATCACCATCTCATCATTGATTAACCGCTTCCTATCTAGAGTATGCATTTCAAAAAGCCACAGCGGTCTTTCGACAATAAACAGCCAACCGAAACCAATTTCAAAAAAAAAACAGAAAAAATATAATGGTTAGGTCCACACCGAAGTTTAAGCACAATCTATCCGTAAACCAAAAACATATCATGTTCTAGCCTAGCACTTAATTCCGACCTCTTTTCCCTGCACCATTAAGTGCCTCCTTCCGCTTCATCTTCTCTACTGTCCTCTCCAGTGCCATCCGCACGGGACCTTTCGGGAAGGAAGAAATATCGTAATAAACTGGTGCAATATCTAGCAGCCATTCAGGCTTGACGTGTGTGACGGTTCTAATGTAGTTTTTCGTCGTCAAAACGAATTCGTTGTAGATGAGCCAATCATTGTCTTGTTGCAATACCGTGGAAGGGTGAATATAAACATCCTGCAGTGGATTTAATATTAGCAAGAGTTGGCTTAGTAGCGAAAAATGTATCACGTACCTGCTGATCCTTAACGGTGACATAGCTCTTGCCCCCCTGACTCTTCTTGGCAACCTGCATAAAGAACCCAGCCACAAGTGCTTTTCGGATGTTGATGTAGTAGTCTTTGTCCTCGAATGGCGTAGAGAACAGCTCCAAACCATTACGCTCCATGATTCTGGCCAACTGATTGCGGACATTATCCGCACTCGTCAGGCTTCGTAGGGAGAGGAAATGATCATAACACCACTGAGAAGGGTTCTGTTGTGCTTCTGGGGACTTGAATGCATGGTAGACGTTGAGCATGGTCAAATGATCGCCGTCGGCATGGGCAAAGAGGGTCTTCATTTCATCGGCTCTCTTGCGGGCAGAAGGAGGGCGAGTGAAGACCTGTGGGACCGACAGTAGCGCGGTAAGAGAAAGTATTTCGTTTGAGCAGTGGAACTCGGGGGAAGTAATGAGCATCACCGCCAGCGCTGGGTCCAGAGGGAACTCGGATGCCATTTTACCCAAAGCGGTAAGATTACTAGAGATCCATTAGCACAATCGGGTCTGGTCGAGAGGATTAAACCTACCCATCGTCATTCAAGCATGCAAGGTAGTTGAGCTCTTCCAAAGCTCTCATCATGGTCTCTGGAGCAGGAGGATCCATAAAGTCAAAGTGAACCAAATCATCAATACCCAATTTTTTCAATTCCAAAACCGTAGACGCCAAATTACTCCGCAAAATTTCCGGATATGTTTGCTCAATCAACTCCTTCTTGAAAGCTCCTTCCGTATATAACCTATAGCACTTTCCAGGTCTGGTACGACCAGCACGACCAGCACGTTGTTGAGCTGAAGCCTTTGATATGGGCGAGACAAGGAGGGACTCCACCCGGATGCGGGGATTGTAGACCTTTTGCTTCGAGAAACCGGGATCCACCACGTACACAATTCCGTCAATAGTAAGCGAGGTCTCTGCAATGTTGGTGGATACAACGACCTTACGTCCAGGCGTTCCACCGGGTCTTCTTGGCGGTGGTGCAGGCTCAAAGATCTTCTGTTGCTGCGCAGGTGGCAGTGATCCGTACAGCGCATAAACAGACAGAGGTCCACAATCTGTTTCCCGCAGCAATTCGTCGGCCTCAAGCTTGATTTTTCGACAGGCATCCTCAATTTCCTCTTCACCAGTAAGGAACAATAAGATATCTCCCTCTTCTTCTTGGGAGTGGATCTGAAGAACTGCTCGCAGTGCAGCCTCAACGTAATCACGTTCTGGCTCTGTTGTATAGAAGATCTCAACTGGATGGGTACGTCCAGGGACAGCCAAGAGTGGCGCATCGTTGAAGTAATGCTGGAACTTCTGCGCGTCCAAAGTGGCGGACATGATGATGATCTTGAGCTCCGGCCTTCTACGTGCAACATCTTTCAAGAGACCCATGAGAATATCCGTAGCAAGCGTCCGCTCGTGCGCCTCGTCAAGAATGATGCAAGAATATCGATCCAAGTTATGATCATTCATCGCCTCTCGGAGCAGCATACCATCGGTCATGTACTTGAGAATTGTCTTTGGCCCAGTATTATCTTCGAAGCGGATGTTGTAACCTACTTCGTCTCCAAGAGCCACGTCGAGCTCGTCTGCCACACGCTTCGCCACGGACATAGCGGCGACTCGACGAGGCTGCGTACAGGCAATTTGTTTGTGCCCGTTGAAATGTGGAAGATCGTCAAAGAGAACAAACTGGGGGATTTGTGTCGTTTTTCCAGAACCGGTCTCTCCAACAAAAACCATAATTTGTGTTGAATGGAACATGTCAAGGAACTCCTGTCTGTCCACCGTCAGCCTTGTATACACAAGTAGACATGAAGATGCAGTATTTACCTCTGCTGATGGACCGGCAGATTCCTCCTCGTCTCTAAAATCCGAAAATACTGATTGGACAGCGGTTTGCCGTTGAACGGGTTATATGGGCCATCCTCCGCCTTCATTGCTTGGTCCGCGGTGGTGTTGTGGCGTTTAAATGAATGTAGCACCGTCTCGCCGTCGTTACTCTCTCTCTTGCCTAGCGCAATACCGTTCGCACTCTGCTTCGAGTTGTCGTATATGTGCGCAAGATATGGATTTGTGGAAGGCTCCAAAAGATTGGTGGCCTTCGGACGTTTGGGTGGTCGTTCGCTGTCTGAACCGGGGCGTTTTTTCGACTCAGATGTCATCCTTATGTGGGGGTATGGGAACGAATGGAACTGTGAGCAATATGCTTTTGTTGTCGTACGCGTTTATGGCAGTGGCTGCGAAGGATCGAGGATCGACTGTGGTGGTAAGTGGTACTCTGAGGAGAGTTGACGTGCGTAAAAAATGTTTGGGAGAGCCCCTTCCCGCTAAACGGCTGCCAAGCCTCAAATAAGGTTCACACATCATCACCCGCAATATTGAACATAGAGAAGTTCGAAATTGCACTCTAAACGTCTAACAGAGAATTGATATTATACAAGAGAGCTTAAAATTACGCCAAATACCTGTCTTTATTTCTTTTCAGGCTCTGGGGTCTTGACCTCTGAGTTTATCGTGGTTGTAGTCTCCCCACTCTTTTCCGGTTCCTTCAAATCCTCCGTCTGTTCCTTTGTAACAAATTCTTCAATCCCTTCAGCGGCCTTAATCCATCCTTCCACCGGAAGAGATTCCTCAGACTTCACCATCTCTTCTTTTGGTGCGGATTCTTTAGTCTCCTCGGGTGCCCCTGCCCCTGCCTGCCCCTCCGCAGCCACTACCTCAGCCTTTTCGGAGACGACGGCCTCTTCGGAAGAAATTTCTTCCATTGCTGGGGACTCTTCGGCTGTTACACTCTCTGGTGTTTGCTCCTCTATTGATTCAGCTGTTACGGCAACGTCTTCGGCTGGCACTGATATTGACCCAGCTGTTGCATCTGTCGCGGCAACCTCCTCGACCAGCACAGATTCGGTGGTCAATCCCGTAGCTGCAAGTTTCGATGCCTGTTCCGAGACTACCGGTGAGTGGTTTACTTCTGTGGCAAGCCCCACAGCCATTTCTGATGTATCGACGGTAGCTTGAGTCGCTGGTTGTTCCGGTTTTGGCTCTGAGTCAACTGCTTCGGCCGCTGACTCTGCGAATGGCAACTCCTCAGAGTTCTGCTCAAGCGCCTTATACTCTGGACTATTTAGAATCTCTTGAGCCATAGCAGCGGTATCCGAGTTCTTTCGAGGACCGAAATGCGCCCACTTCGGTCGGGGAACATCGTCACGAAGTGTCTCGAGGCTGACATTCATCTTCTTGCCAACACCTATCGCGCAGTCAGGATACGGTTCGCACCAATCGGGAAGCGACCACATGATCAAACGTACCAATCTCTTCCCAACTCCACACATTCGCCTTCATACCAACCCCATGGTACTGGTGCTGTCTCAAGAACGCCAACCACAATTCCACTGTCTCTGGGCTTCCATCCTTAATCTGAATCAACCTCTTGTACGTAATTCTCTCAAAATTCTCCTGCGACTTCTTGTGGACGAAGTTGCCTCGCGGTACTGTCCATCGCTCGATCTTCTTTGGTAATGGTACCGGACCAGAGGCTGGAAGGTTGACGTAGTATGCTGCTCGCAAGGCAAAGTCGCACATGAATTCCAAGTTGCGTACACTATAGGAGCGGAGCTGGAGGTCACAAACAGGGTATCCATGGGTGGGAGTGCGTCGGAGGGGTTCGTAGTAGTTGGCTTGGATACTTAGAGGAATGCGGGGTCCTGACTCAATTTGTTCTGCGGCATCTCTGGAACACCATATGAGTACGCGCAGTGTAATTGAGGGGTGTAAACGACGAACACCTCAGGTTTTCGGACGGCGACAGATGTTGAAAATACAGCTCTCGTTGTTACTAGGATTCGCAAGGTAGTGAGTGTCTAAGAATTGAATTAGGCAAATCGCTCACATCCAATTGATGCAAACAAACCTCCAGAGGAGCTCTGGCACACCGAATAGCTGTTCGTGACCGTAAGGCGAACATCGTGTCGTGAGGTATTCTGGAGGCCTTCAATGCCCAGTTCGATGTTGAGTTAAACTTTTTGAGCCAAGCCCACCATTTCCCAGTGCAGTTACCCGGTGTAATTCTGGTGAAGCCAGGATTTGAGCTTTCCCCAGGATGCTAAGTCTGGACATTCACACCCATGAGCATGCTCGCGAAAATACGACTCAAAGAGAGAGGAAAGAAACTCGCGAGAAAAAGTAATTGGTTGCGATGGTGACACAGGTGAAGACGAAGACACATAAGCAGCAAAACACTATCTATAGAAGCCAAGCCAGCACCAAACCACCCACGTTTCCTTGATTCTCAGCATGAGGTGTATAGCTCGCATAGCTCTCCTCTTCAACTACAGAAATCACATTTTGGCGCCCCTATCTCCCGCAGAATGAATTCGACGAGTTCGGATTGCTCGCACCTATGTATGCAAGAGCAACACGATGGAAATTGACTCGAAATACCTACAAACGCAGTATTGACCGCCAATAGACCGTGGTTCGCCATTTCGCCATCCATGGAGATCACAACGTCATTAATTTCAGGGCAAGCACTTACGCAACCCCAGAAATGGTGTAAGTCAATATTAACGCTCCATTAGAAGTTCCTCCAAAGTCGGAAACCAAAGGAGTCACCAAGCCAGCGCTACAAACTCATCTTCTTTGTGCCGGCCGAAGCTCTAGAGAAAGTCAAAAATGGCATCTTCGCAGTTGGCGGGGGTTCATTTCCTAATGGAAAGTACTCACACTGCTCTTTTGAATCACCTGGAATCGGCCAGTTCCTTCCGGTGGCAGAGAAGGGCGCAAACCCCACAATTGGACAGCTCAAGGATGATGGGAGCAAGGAGTACAGAATCGAGTGGGTAGAGGAGGTCAGATGTGAGAGCATGTGCATCGGGAAGGGTGTTTTGGAGAAATCTGTGGATGCATTGAAGCAGTGAGTAATCATACGTTATACTCTACGCGGCCCTGCAAAGGGACGTTGCTGACGCTTTGAACTCGGAGTCTAGCAACCACCCATATGAGAAACCAGCATATAAGGTTTACAAAATGGAGAATGTCTGACGCGTCAGTTTACGAATGTTCAAGGCTGAGAATTGCTATTTATGGGATTCCAAAATCAAAGTCTGTTTGTAGGCCTATTATTCGGGCGGCCTCTCTTGCCCAATACCAGCGTTTTTTTTGCCGACTTCCGACTTTCCCATGGGTCACAACATCAGACTTGGACGGGTATCGGCAGAGTATGACCAGAAGTCAGAAACCTACAAGACCCTCAAAAAGCTTGTTTGTGAAATTAAAGGTTATGCATGCCTGACTGGGTCAAATGCCCTTGAGTCTATGCACACGTCCATTGACCTAACGGTCGAACGCATATAGAGTAGAGCATCTACAACCGTACCGAATATTCTACTGGAAAGATTGTTCGCAAAAGGGGGTCTGGTCACTTAGGAAGCTTGTCGCCGAATGTGTGATTCTATATCAGAGGTTCGAGTTCAACTACAGTAGAGTCGCTCAGGTCTGCATACCTCTACTGACGGTTCCGGGCTCGTCACCTAGATGATGCTAGCCTTGGGATGATTGAGGCGCATACCCCTTGCACATTTCCTGCATGACATTAACTTTGTCCCTTCCCGAAAGAAAGATACTCCCCTCTTTGATTTGAAGATTTCCCTAGACCCTAGACGATATCACGTACATATATCGTCTCTCGTGGGGGTAGCTCTGTCACCCCTACCATTCCCTTACTGAATATCACTTGGGACCTGGTTTTGGGCACTAGCAGCAGCTGTCACTCACCAGCATCGATTCACTGGCCCAGAACGGGGGTGCAAGATCGGTGCGTGCGGCAAGATTGGACAGTGTTCCGATGAGGCCAGCTCAGCCGCTGATCGAACCACAGGCTTGCAGACCGGTTAGATACGACAACCATATAGAGCAGTCCGGTCTCAGCTGAGTTCAAATCAAGCGGGACTGGCCGCTTCAGAACACCGAGATTGGACCCCCGGATTGACCAGCGTGGGACCACACTATCTTTGCAATCCCTTCACCAAATTGCAAAGGCAACTGCAGCACCCACTCACTCGCTTCACCGCCATGACGAAGCCTACTTTCATTGCGTTGATGATGCTTATATGCTTATATTAGGTTTAGGTCTTCGGCAGTTGTTGGCTCATTCCTTGGCTCGACGACCTGCTCCTTAAAAATCGTGATTGCAGATATGATTCTCCAGGTTGGAAATGTGATAATGCTAGAGCCCATCGAGGCTCGTGAAACGTTACTAGCGTTGTTATATGTGCGAGTAGGCTGAAGGAAAAGCTATGGGTGCGTTTGGGTCAAGGAAACCGTAGAGTAATTTGGTAAATAATGATCTAGCGGCCATGGATTGTATCCGCTCGAAGTGTGATTGTGACTATTGAATGCTCCGAACACAGTTCCACACCACCACCGCCTACGAAGCTTCAACTTTAAGGTATCTCGCTACGGCTCCAAGACAACAGCAGCAACAACAACAGCAACAGCAACAGTGACAATATGGAGCCAGAGCACGAGCCATCTTGCTTCCTTAGGTGTACCCAGAGTATCCATCGAGTTTTCCCTCCTTCACCATCGGCTGCATCTCCGACTAGACCTCATAGAACCGGATTAATTCTCGAAACTTGCACTATCTATCTATCCTGTAGTCCAGCTACAGCATTGCGAGATCACCATGGCGATCCCTGGCCATCTTCGATCTGCAGCCGCCACAGCATGGTCACACAACTCCACCATGACTCCATCAGACGATACCGGACAGCGCACCTCGGGTCTGGATGCACGCCAGAAGTTTGACAAGCGAGTCCCCACACTGCCACCCATCGGGGGGCTGTGCTTCGTTCGCTTCGGGCGCATTGGCCAACCATCGTGTGTGGATCGTCCATCTCGTGATCGATGCTGGACGCCCACCAACGTCACCGGGATGGCGCCTGTTGGGATGATTACTTTTCTTGGTAGAGCACGATAAATGACTAGATGAACTCTCCCTGCCATCAAGAAACGGCACACACCGTATGACGCCCCCCTCGACGCCTCCCCAGGCGCGGCCGTAAGCTGTGAGCTGTGATCTGATTGCTCGAACGGCCGCCGAGAACTGGTGGCAAACCAAGACCAGGACCCGCGGGACCATGGCTTGTCTTGTCTAGATACCACAAGCTAAAAGAACGAGGAGTATATAAACCGGAATAATCCCTCCCTCCCTCTCAGGAATCTCTAGCAAGCCAGTGCATATCCACACATCTGACACCCATACTATCATACCACATAAACAATGGCGTCTACCCAGGCAACCAACACCACCAACACCACCACGGCAACCCAGTTCACGGACCCATTCGCGACCGCGCCCGAGGAAAGCGACATGTTCGCGACCACTCGACGGGCAAGCGACAGCAGCACGACGTCTGACGATGGCGTCCCCTTATCCCAGCGCGACCGCAGACTGTAAATCACCCCCCCTCCCTTCTTATCGAGCACCTCGCTAACGACGGGAACTACTGCAGCTCTAAGGAATGGGATGCGTAAGCGCCCTCCCTCCCCCAGATTTTGCAGGGTTGAAACCCAGCCAAACTAATTGCATGAAACTTGTAGCGCAAAAACACCACCCAGCAAATTCCAACGGCTCCCGGGCTCGATCTTTGCAACTCCTTCCTCACGCGATGGGCACGTGGCCAGGCATGTCCCCCCTCTCGCCCTATTTCGCAGCGGAACTAATTGGGGCTTGTAGAAATAAGATCCACGGGTTCAAGGAGAAGGTGAAGGAATTGAGCGGAGGGAAGAAATAAGCTTAAGGCGGGCTTTTTTTGTCTTTCGAGCTTTCGGCTTTTACGATTTGTTTTTTTTTTGGGTCACATGGGTTTTACGGTTTTCTTTACTTTCTTGGACAGGTTTTTTATTTCGCCACCTAGGTTTATACGAACATTTGGATTTTTTCTTCACCTTGCATGGGTTTGCCTGCCTCCCCCCCCCACCCCCCCCCCA
>Ga0307512_10001531_pt1 | contig 32426 bp, 25 predicted proteins | sample 14_EM_MG_FD_200267 | JGI IMG/M metagenome (GOLD analysis project Ga0307512, IMG submission 200267) | Populus trichocarpa ectomycorrhiza microbial communities from riparian zone in the Pacific Northwest, United States - 14_EM | ecosystem: Host-associated > Plants > Roots > Unclassified | place... | reverse complement strand
TCAGTCCTCCTGTGTCGTCCCTGTACATACATACGCCCCCCGTCAGCTTCCCTCCGCCAAACTTACTGGTGGTGATGGTGAGACACCAATCATCTCTCCACAATTGCCTCCAACTCCATCTCTAAGTTTGCACTGTCGGCGTCTCCAGGTGCTCCTCTGATTACACCCAACTACCATCTTCAGCCTGATTGATTGCATTCATATATATTCAGAGACTCAGATATTGCATGTTGTATCATAAGGTTTGGAATCTTGTGACTGCAACAAGGAGGAATATGATAGACTCAATGTCTGGTGGTTATGGAACTCTAAGTAGAACTGCTCAGAGAATACAGCACCAAGTTTCCCACAGATCTGTGCCGAAGTCACTGCTTCCCTCGAAATCACCCACATCCCTGTGCTGAGGTTCAACCCAATTGAACATTTGACACTCCAATACCTTATAACTGGTCGTGTCCTGGATACACCTCCATGACTGCAGTTGCTTTCCTGAGCACGTTAGAATACTCTTGCCCAGTCTGATTGCACTTTCCGTAGCTCCAGTGGGGCCAAGGAGCATCTGGGATTGCATACATCAGCAACAACGCTAGTTTCCGTCTGAAACACCCGGGTGTTCCGGACGGCTCTGACGGCCCTGCCGGATCTTCGTACCATCGGACGGAGAATTACACGCTACCCGTCGGCCAGGCGATGGGTCGTGTTGCATACTTAACTCCATTACTTTGCGCCTGGTTTACGTACCATCAGAACAACACGTGTGTTACACTCTTCGCTCGGGCTGCAGTTATGCTGTAGCCGTTTACACAACGCCTGGCGATGTTTATGCCTTTCTTTGGCCGATAGCCACATTTTACCTCTCCGCAATTGCTATAGCTATATATCGGATGCCGCACTCACCCCATCTATGTTAAGCTTTGAGATTTTGTCACATATTGCAATACAGTCTTCGCTTCGGATACATTGCTTGCCGTTGCATTTGCTTTGCCATGATTGTATTTTACAGGTTTGAAATATACAGTCTAATCTTCACACTCTCTAGTACTTTGCCCTTAGTCCTCCACATTCTGCATTGATCCATCATCGGCATGCGATGCATCGTCGCCATCCTCGCACTCATACCCGTCGACATAAATGGTTCCCAGGTCAAACCTACTATGCTCTCAGTCCTCCACATTCTGCGTTGATCAATCATCAGCTTGCAATGCTTCTTCCTCCTCATCCTCATACGCAGCGTCGCCATCCTCGCCCTCATACCCGTCGACATCACTGGTTCCCAGGTCAAACCTCTCAAGTTCAGTTACGGACCGTCGTCACTGGCTTGCGGTGTGGATGGCACCGCGCACATCGCTTTCATCTCCTCCATCTTTGTAATGCCCACTGCCCCCTGGCATCCCGAAATGAAGTTCGTCATCAGCGCAATTGTTGTCTATCAGGATGTTTGGGTCAGTGCTTCTGATCTCAGGCTCCTCAAACGCCACTTTGGAGGTCAAATATTGAAGAAGAATAGCATTGTCAACACGCGCTGCTTCCACGCTGATCACCATAGCAGGCGTTGGGTTCTCCGCCAGTTGGATATGACGCTTGACTGTAGCAAGAGTGGTGTTATACACCCTCTGTTGGTAGCTCTCTGGTAGTGTGTTCCAGGTATTCATCAAGAATGCATATGTGACGGCCATGCCAGGCGAGGTTAACAACTTGCGACCTGTTGCAGCGCAGCAGGATGTGTTCTTACCACCATCATTGTTGTAGTTGAAGTAGTTCGAGCGCCCAGGTCTGTCAACTTACAGCTTTGACTTGGAAGATTTCGGATGAACGCCGTTGTTCTTTTGCCACTCCAGGAGAGCATGGTGCGATGCGGTGCAGGTAAACATGATAAGTGGCGAGGGTATATGACCGTCCTTGTAGTCAATGATGGAATTATAAAATCCATCGTCATACTTACCGCGGTTATTCGCCTGATGATAAAATTTGATGTACATAAACCGCGGGATTGCTTCCACAAGGAAGTAAAGTGGACGCTAGCTATTCGTTAGCAGCTTTCGACAATCTCTGTGTTGGATTTGGACCGCGTACACCACCTTCCACACGCTCTGCTAAAGGAAAAAGATACCTCATGTCTGCCAGAAGGGAATCAATAAAATCCAAACGCTCTGCGTTGGATTCAAAGCGGTGGAGAACCTATAGCTCTGCTATATTGTCCCTTGCTGATTGATCAAAATGGGATTTAACCTTATTGACTTGTGCACGAACCTGATACTGGTTCAAGCATGTAATATCCAACGTGGGCCATTGATTCAGGATACCTCTTTCAAGATCTCCTTTGTGTGTGCCTCAAATGCTATGGACCAAATGTTGTTTTGCTGCATTGCGGTGTTCCAGTACATCTCTATTATCTACCGGTGTGGGGCTTCAGCTAATGCTTTGCAACGCGTCGCGTTGCATAACTTATTGTCTCCAAGTCACTTGCACACATAAACGGCCATCGGTTCCACATGTAGAGCTCCAGGAGTGTGCCTGTTGCAAATACAGGACGCGTCATGTCGGAGTGACCAAATCGATGGATGCTGTAACTGCCGGAGACCACTGATCGAGGTGTAGACACCGCCTACGTTTGCAATTGCCACTGCCTCTGTCTCTGATTCCTTGCTGTAGCTCGCGTTCGCAGTGGATTTGTAATGATCGCGCGGGCTTCTGGATAAGGGATGAGGGTAGGCAGGTTTTCAAGACCGCTGAGAGGAGTGGGAGTGCTAGCTATGCCGGATGCAAGGCTGGATTCAACGCGACGCGTTGATTCTGTCTGTGAGGTTCCACGCGGTGCTGGTGTGTTACGACTGCTTGTACCCAGCGTGGCGGTTGGAGTAATTATTGACCGTTGCTGTGTAGCAGACAGGGTGATATCTGCACCACGAGAATTGTTCAGCGAAGATGAGGGGGTGAAGTTCTGACCTTGGATTGTAGAGGCTACGGAACTCCCTCCTTGAGAGGAATCCCTCTCGCCAGCCGGTACGGAAACGCATCTAATTGCAGGGGGAAGTTGAGAATGCCCTGAAGGCCCATGCTTTTGTTGATTTTGACAACTTCGAACATTTCGTACGACTGGTGACGTGACAGGGTGAGGGCTTTGGGAAGGTATCATCCGATATGGATGTTCGACTTTCAGAAGGTAGGCATACTATCCTCTGCATGCAAATGCAACGGCAGGCGAGGTAGACTCCTATCTGAGCGACCATGGACGGATTCAACAAAAAAGGGAGGCGCAGTGTAGACTGTGCTAGATTCGACACCCTGACAATACTCGGGGACGAGATCCCATCAAAAGCATTCAATTATGGGGTTAACTGCCATTAGCTCAAACTCAGATTAAACTTAGCATTGATATTAACTGTTACAGCAACGTCTGAAGGACTATTTGAACCGCTTGAAGGGTGTTTAAGTCTTCTTGGCGCGATTATCATCATATTGCACTTGTTCTTGGCACAATACTTCGAACCATCGATTTTGTATATCTTCCGCATCCCGGAGGACTTCCCCCTTTGGCAGAGCTAAAAGCATCGCAAAGCGAACAATGATGTATTCTCTATCCTATGACATCACTTGCGTGTGCTTTTTCCACTGCTAGGCGTTGGTTGCCGTGTTGGATGGTTGCACAGTTGGGACAACCTGAGAACTACTCAGTTTGCTCCGAGATGCACGAGGTCTGAGCGGTAGAAATAATGTGTGATGCAAACGCAACGCCCGGCGTCATACATTGTCCTCTCTGCGAGTACTGAATCTCGTCTCGAGGCTTGTCGTTCATGAGGTGTTAGGTGGTTCTGCAAGATGAAGGCGGGGCTGTGTTATGTTCGTTAACCAACAAAACTAACAAGGTGAACCAAGAAATTGCCGGAACTCGAGTATATATATCCCCTCTTCCCGCCTACACCTCTTTTGTCTTTTCCTCCCATATTATACACACCAACAGCATCCTGATCTCGACATCACGTGACTTGCACAAAACAACACCTCTCATTGCAACACACACCCGATAACCTCACAACTTTGTACCTTCCCTCTGGGCTTCCTTCCCCTACATGCAACTATATCATAATGCTAACTTTACGGATGTAGATACATTTTCCACTCACAGCGATGGCACCAAAGGGCAGCAGCAAATGAAAGGGGAAGGCTAGGGCAAAGATGCCAACATCGGTCATAAATCGACGCTTGTCGTTAGGTCGGGACCGTATAAAGGGATTCACCTCGGAACACATCCGTGGACTCATACGGATACACAATGTCTGCGGTGTTTAGGACGAGAGGGCATCGGACCTCTTAAATGATAAAATCTTTCTTGATCCAGTCAGGACTCGCCACTTTTCACAATTCCAGTTGATGTGGCCGCACCGCAGGAGTAGGAGTTCGCCTTTTCGGGAGTGGTGGGCTGCCTTCCCCTCCTATATGGGGCAAATGTTTGACAAAACCCACGACCAAATGAACCATTGTAGGTGGGACAACCTCTGTGCCTTGGGGGATCAAGTCGATCGCTCCAATCTGTGGACAACCAGCTCGTGGAAGGTTTAACGCACCGGTGAGCGTTTCTCTTGGTATAGTAGCGATGATCTCAGCGCAAAGATTGAGCCGCCAAGCTGCCGGCAGTACGAACCACGCGACTTCCTGGCCGTTGGACCACTGAATTGGGATGAGATAATCAATGAGGCTGATGATGATGACAACGGGGCGGATCCTGGAGCGCCGAGCGGTGGAAGGAGCTGTCCTGGCGATGCCAAGGACAATGATGACGGCGATGGGGAGGAAGACACGCAGGGCAGTGAGGAAGGGAATGGGAAACGGAAGGGAACAAAGCATGGGAAGGGGAAAGGGAAGGCGACTGAGGACGGGAAGGGGATTGGGAAGGGTAAGGGGAAGGGAAACGGTAAAGGGAAATGTATTGTTAAACAAACCCCAGAGGGAGGTGATATCTCTCATGCCGTTGCGTTGCAGTTGCAGAAGGAAATGTCTGAGGCAGACTTGGACACAGAGGTCTTACTAGAGCGGGTATATTCAGAGCGGGAAGCATTGCCCGCCGTGTGAATTTCCTCAGATGATGATACCGACTGTGCCGAGTCGGATGGCGAATATGACTCAGAACGTGATTCTGATGTGGATATGCGCATGGAGGATGATGTGGACGCACCGGACGGCGTTGATTTACACGGTGATGTGCACATGGAAAGGGGCGGTGAAGATGAGGATGATGAAGAGGAGGAAGATGAGAAGGAGCAAGAGGAGGTGAATGAGGAGGACGATGAGGATGAGGATGAGGATAATGGCAAAGAACCTCGGACGTTTGGCCAGGGAGAGATGGTAAATGCATCGGCTGACGATTCTGATACCATGGTAGACGATCAGCCAACTGTGCTACCTGAGCAAGGCCAGGAGATGCGCGAGCATACCCCACGGCCACAACCTCTGGCGCCTGCCCAACGGCCACAAACCCCGGAGCCTCGCCCACGACCAGGAACTCCAGAGACTCATACCCTCTCTGGGCTGAAGTTTTTAGGGCTTGTAACGCCGCAGAAACCTCACCCAGCGGCGCCAACTCTACGACAAGCTGAGGCAGCCAGAAACACCTCGGATGTCGATGTGGATCAGCAGCTACTAGGCGAATAGGCAGGTGGTGACAGTCTCCCCGATATCCCTCTCCCGGATGTCCGTCTCCCAGATATACCTCTCCCTGAGGCGCGCCCTGATGGCTCGGTAGGCGAGGAGTGAACAAGTCCTCGCGTTGTAGAGGTGGCGTGCGTTCGGGTTAGGGTCGGGTTCTTGTTTTGTGAGTTTCCTTTGCTGTAATCTATTCGTCACAAGTACTGATTAAGGCACACATGGAGGTGTTTTGTTCGATTGGGTTAGGGTTGTGGGCTTGTTCGTTTCCTTCGTTCTAATCTATTTATCTCAGGAATTGATCATTACACATGTCGCGAGGTTTTTGGATCGCTCAGGATTGATTTTTCATTTATTAATACTATTAAGGGATATCACACATGCAGTGTTTTTGCAACTCCTGGCGTGTAAGGAACCTCCTTGTGATGGTGTTGAGGCTCAATAAATCTCTCAAGTATCGTGAGCTGATACCCACACCAGAATGCTCAGGCCCAGCACCAACTTTCATCCCTTTCAACAGTGAATACTCCACTCCTCGCGTGTCGTCGACAATGCCAGAGAAGACCCCTTTCCATTGCCCCCAATTTTCATGCCCAAAGAAGTTCACCTCAGACAGCTGGCGACTTGAACATATCAAATCACACCATCCGGAACACCTTCAAGTTGCACGCCGGAAGAATCTGACTGTACGCAGCGCGCCCCGACGCAATGAACCCGCTCAGCGTCGTGAATTGAACCCTAACGCAGACTCATTCGAAGACTTGGACGCGTTTCCCCACCTCGAACAGCTTGAACGCATCACAGACTCGGAGTCTCAACCACCGCCACCTCCATTGCCACGGACGGAAACATACCCCGGTGCCGGTGCTCTGCTGAGCGATTACATTGCGGAGCCATGGGAACACAACCCTCAGGGTTGCCTTGGGACGAACCTACAAAACAATCCCCACTACCTGTTTGCCACATGTGAAGAGTACAAATATATCCAGTGTGGGATCAAGAAGAAGCGCATGAAGACGTACTATGGCAACGTGCTGAACAAAGAAAACACAGCTCTGCATTTCCCAAGCTTCAAAAACGGGGTTGGCGTCCAGTAGCTTGTGGCTAGCATGCCAGATGACCAGGCTTTCGGGGAGTGGGAACTGCACACTTTCGAGGATATGAGATGGAATGACAATTACCAACGCCCTATCAAATACTGGAGTCGAGACATCATCAAAAGCATGAGATGGTTGATGCGGAAGCCAGCGTGCGCCGAGCATCTTATTTATGCCCCTCAGCGTTGCGTTAACAGCGATACGCCACCGAAACGCCTCTATACCGAAATGCACACTGCGGTCTGGTGGTGGGAGACACAGGTAAGGAGAGATACCCGAGTATGATGACGTGCTACCTGACCTTAAGTTAAAGGTCAGAGTCGGGGATACACTGGTTCCCATGATCTTCATTTCCGATGGAACGCATCTCTCGAATTTTGCTGGCGACAAGAAAGAGTGGCCTGTATATATGACAAATGGCTATCTATCTTCGAACCTCCAAGGGATGCCCTCAACGCACAGCATCGTAATCATCGCTCTCCTGCCAATCCCGATCAAGAACCGCAATATTCCTCAGGAGCGGCGGGATGACCAGTGGCAAACAAACCGAGAGATGCTGGACGAGTTACTCACGCGGGTACTCCACCCTCTCACCTTTAAACAAAATCCCAGCGCCGAGAGCGGGTATTACAACGTTCTCTGTGCAGATAGCAACTTCAGGCATTGCAAACCAGTTGTAGCAGCATGGCTTGCAAATTGCCCTGAGTATAGCGACCTACATCATCTTGAGCAACATGTCTGTTTTCGGTGCGAGTGTCCAAAGAACAAACTTGGAGATTATATCCCTCCTGACAAGCAACACCCCCGGCGGGATCACAACCTATATCGAACGCTCAGCGATGACAACACCAAGGCAGCCAATGCCGAACGCTATTGGTGCCATGTTCACCGAGGATTCAACGTGTTTCGACATATTCCCTGTATCGTGAGCGACCTCCCGAAGCCCGACCTCCTCTATAAAATGCAGATCGGCATGTTTGATCACCTTCAGAAGTTGATTTTGCACTTCATGAAGGCGCACGAACGGCTTTACAAGAACAATGCAATCTGGTCATCCGCGCCAGCTTACCACGACCTCACACCAAAAACTAAGTCATATGAGGAAGTTTTTCAATGGAATGGGAAGGAGATGAAGGAAATGAGCCGGTACCTGCTTGGAGTTGTAACCAAGTCTCTACGAGGAGGATGCCCCGCTCAGCGTCCGATATTCAAACACGCAATTGAGTGCACACGGGCATTGTTAGAATTCTATATGTATGCTCGACATAAATCTCACGATGATGTAACATCGAGCTACATGGAGGACACCTTGTGTCGTGTTCACACTTTTAAAGATTATTTCTTACTTGGGCGAGCCGGCAAAAAGGCAAAGGCCAAAGCCAATGCCCTGAGAACAGAGCTTGTGAAGAAGTGAAACGTAGACCAGGAAACGAATGCTGAAACATGGACGCCGTCCAGGAAGCGGCGAGAAATGAACGCCTGGCGGGATTATATCAGCCACGAGATAGAGGTTTCCAAGGAGTTAGATGCCGACATCAACTTTCCGAAGATCCACTTGATGTCTCACTGGGTCGAACAGATTCGTCAATACGGAGACTTGCAACAGTATTGTGCCGACAGACATGACCAAGCACATAAAACGAATCTCCAGGATGGTTGGAACGCCTCCAATCACAATCTCAACTCCCTGCCACAAGTAATCACCTTTCAGCGTCGCATTCTCTGCTTCGAAATCAGAGAGTTCAATCTCCAAGCCCTCGCTCAGCATCGAGGGAACAGTGCTGCCACCTGCAAAGTGCTCCCTTCCGGCGTGGATCTGGCTGCCCCCCAGAGCTCCCAGTCATATGCGAAGCCCGAATTCATGGGACCCCAAAACCGCCGTGATGGAAAGCATCCTGACGCTATGATCAAAGACTTCAGAGCATTACTCAAGAATATGCAACACTCAACTCACCGCGTGACAATATACAACGGCACATGGGAGTGTCTCAACCTAAGAGTCGTAACAAGACGTATTTATCGGATGAACAACTTCACGCAATGGAGCTCTGTATTTACCATGGTATTAAGGTTCAAGTTGAGGGCTTTGAAGGTTAACGCATATCTCAGATTTGTCGATGCACAGGAAGCCAGAGCTGGCGCGGAGGGGACCGATGGAACGACTGGGTGTGGGTAAAGCAACGCTCAGGGAGATGTTATGGTGCGCTGAATGGTCGTTTCCCGTGGCAACTGCAACGATTATTCAAAATCAAGCTTCTGAATGAGGATCGAGCTTTTGTTGAGTACTGGTTAGCCCTGGCGCTCTCCACAATACCTGAAAACTCAGGTAACTTGGATCCCGTCTCGAAATTTGAACATGTGAGAAATGCACCGGCAGCGGTTGTTTTGCAAGTTTTCAGGGTGGGAAACATCGTCGGCTGTGCGCATGTAATTCTAGAGTTAGCTACTAGTTGTAAGGCAGCAGGCGGACGGAACGAGCGATGGATTGTCAATAGCCACATAGATCTGGCGACTTGGAATGATGTGTATAAATAGTAAAGAGAGAATTGCATTTTGCGCGCAGGTAGAAGGAACACAAGGAGAGGTTTTCACTGTGTCACCCATCACATTGCAATCCCGATGCAAGCACCTGCCCAATGAACCCATTCCTACGTATGGTCACAGTTGGCCTTCACCGCCAGAGAGTTCGATTAAAATAGCAGACCGACAGAGCGAGAAGAAATGGTGAAACTGCGATGGGAGGGCGATATGCAACGAGACGTGTGGTATTGACTCCGGGCGCGGAGTCAGCCGCCACCGGGGTGTCTCTGACCGCTCTGACGGAGCGTGTCCACCCTGCCCGAGCCATTCCGCCCGGACGGAATTATTCTTTGCTGATGTATGAGCACTGGTGAGGTCAACCGGGGTGTCTTGGATGTTTGCATGGAGCCTTCGGACAAATGATCATTCTGCTGATGACCCGCTGGGAAATATTTGTTAAAAGTGCAAACACTCTTGCCATCTTCTATTTGATGTCACTCCCAATCACATTCCAACCTGGTCTCAGTGTCAGGAGGTACACAGGCCTCTTTGACAGTAGTTGAGAAGTCTTCCCACACAATGCCTGCGCTTTCGTCCACTGGAACATTCTGATTGGCCCAAATTGCAGCACGGTCACAACACGAAAGCAATGCAATGGCGATGCAACTGTTGGTCATCATAATTGCGCAACTTTCGGCTAAACTAAAATCGAGGGCAAGTGTTAGCGATGGGTCTGTGTAAGCTGCCAGCGGTCCAGGAATGGACCGCTATCATGGTTCGGTTTGGTCCATGACCCGTCCATGAACCAGACCCTCTGTTTGTTGCCAGGCCCAACCCGTTCCCGTCGCCGCCAACCCAGCATTTTTGCCTGCTGTGGGTGGATCTGTTGGTCCCAATCTCCAGTTCTGCGTATCGGGTTTTTCTATTTATGGTTGCATTCTGATATCCTACTGATAATCGCAAAATATTCTCCTTGGGATGGCATTATATTTTTGGATGTATTGGCTACCTTTATAATCAAAACAAAGAGAGACTTGCTCCCTACCCCATCATGAGAATGAGTGTCAACGGATCGTCAACAATTTTTGGTCTTGCATGTTGGGTTATATGAGTGGCGATCGGTTGCAGACATTTATAGATGAAATATTGGCCACCTTCATTAGGGAAAGAGGATGCGACATGCTCCCTGCCGCATTCTCAAAATGAGCGTCAACAGAGCGTCAACGATATTTGATCACGTCAGTCAATTAAATAATATGAAACTTCGTCAACGTGATGCCTAATGAATGTATTGGGCACGATTGTGAGCAAAATCGCTAACGAAGATATCGCTACCATCCCCTCAGCATGAGTGTCAATGATTTGTGGCATTGTATCATGGTAAATCAAAGCGCGATGTGGACGTTATTGTTGATATACAAAGTTTTGATCACATTCGTAAGGCAAAACACCACTGCACGCATAGTTGCAGGTTTGTAGATGAAATAAGTTGTTACTGTCCAGGAGGCTGTCGCATGGAAATCTCTTGCTTGTCTGCCTATAGGGCCTGCGAACTCCTCATTTATAGATGTTTGTGATCATGTGCCACATAGATTGGGCAAGATGCTAGACCAATAATCTTTGACACTCCATTGACACTCAGTTTAAGAATGGGGCAGGGAGTGTGTCGCTTGCTCTTTTACCTATAAAGGCGGCCAATACAGTCATTATGTATAACCACTACAAAATCACTTCGTAAGTACCGGACTTAGAAGTCCCACAATCATTGACACTCCGATGATGCTCTGTTTTAGGAGATACGAACAATGTTGTCGCTATGGTTTTTGCCCATAAAGGCGGCCAATAATATCATTATGTTTCAGAGCAACCAAGTTTCGTATTGATTACCTGACTTAGTCTAAAAATCATTGAAACTCCATTGACGCTCAATATGCCATGGCCATATCCGCAATATGTAATCGTTCAATTTGGCATAGTACATCTTTAACTGTGTTTTGCCAGCCTTTCTATCATCTTCATTTACTTTCGCCTTTATGACCAAATTGTTCTACAATAATACATATCAATATATTCTTTAAAACATACTACTGTAAAGTGTCCGCAAATTGTAGATATGAATACACTCAACAATCCTGTTCCTTTCCATCAATGCTCATCTCGACTTGCACATTTGCTCAATAGGCTGCTCCCACGTGCAAAATTGATGCTTGCTGCATTACCACCCCGCAGATAGTGTACTAGCCAGTGAATGTTCCTTCCTCAGTCAGCAAATCTGGGATAGAATCTTTATCGTGCTTGCTATCCTTGGCATATGCATCAAGATTGAAACACTGAACATTGGGAAGAGGAGCATGTAGATACGAATATATGGCAGGCAAACTGACGGTTTGGGAACGTTGAGCTCCCTGATTCTCACCGGGTGGTGCACGTAGCATTCAGGGCAAAGTTGGGGTCGGTTCTGGTGTCTGCTGTCTGTGTCAGTCGGGTACAGCTGCAGCCATTCCTATGCGCCTCCACCATGTCTGCGGATTCTTCACTGTCCCATTTTGGCAAGTAACGCAGCGGTTCGTATTATTTTCTAGAAGCATAGCCGGCTGTCTTTCTTTCGCAGCCTTCACATTTCTATGCGCAGGAATCACCACTCTCTGCTTCCTCTCTTCCTGTACTTTGGGGCGAGGTTTCTTCATTAGATGTTGCGTTTCCTCTATTGCAGCGCACGAAAACCGTCCATTGGTCATATTGGCCATGTTCCCGGCGAGGAGCATGTTGGACAGTTCTAGCTTTACTCGACCTCCTTGCCTTGCCATGGTGGCAGACATGTTGAAAACCAACAAGAAAATAGATGCTTCTAAAAATGAGATTTGGCTATTACCTCTAACATATACTCTTCCATAGCCTCCTGTAAGGTGTTTAATGCCTTTTTCGTCCACTCTCGAGGACGTTTAACACCAAATTCTTTACAGAATATCCCTGAGCCGACAGCACATTGATGTCCCTTTCAGCGGACTGTGCAGACAAATGCCTTGGTGGACCATGGGAGTAACCTATTATAGGCAGCTATAAATTGGTCATGTAGCTCTCTGTGTATACCCACTGTACGTTATATCGGTGGCTCATGGCTGTCTTCGTTGATATAGATTGACTCACATCCAATCCCATACTACTACTTGTTCTTGTTGCTTCCGGTTTTACGAACCATGTATAAATGTGCGGCCTGGGTCATATTTACAGTGGCTGCATTGGCAGGGTGGCAGTGAACTAACTTGTGTCTGGGATGTTGCTGTGTCCCAGGCAGTGACGTATTGCATGAAGAGTCTGATGTTTCGCTCGATTCAGATCCCCGCTCACCTGGCTGAGCTGTGTGTGTAGCCATGATCTGCTTGAGTGGATGAGTAGTGGAAGATAATAACGAAAAGAAGTGGGAAGTCTTGAGGAATAGATAGTATGCTTCAAGTCAAAACAGAATGAGTAACAGCCAACTTGCAAGCTCTACTAATGATGAATCCTGCTGCATAATGCCGCACGTTGCACATTGTCAAACCATCCAGTCATTTGCACTAAGTCGGGCCGACGCTGTGTGTGTGTTTACTGTGATATATAAACGTGAACAACAGCTGACTTCTGATGTTTGTCATATGTAATCAGGAAATTCTCCAACAGAAAGGACATCCAGTGATATTTGTCGTAATAAATCCCTTGGGTGTTCCATGAAACAGACACTATGTTCTGAGTTATGTTGTACGGATAGCATAACTATTCCCACGTTAGTGACAGTCAAAACGCAGATTTTGCTTTGTTCAGGTTGATCAGATGTACCATACTTGCCATGAATGACGCAGCTTACCTCCATATCATCCACATCTTGCAACATCCAACATCATACCTTACAGAAAAGTTAACTCAACATACAATGAGCAACTCTCCGAAAAGGATCCTTTCGCAACTTCCAGCAGGCCCACACGGCAAACTGACCATGCACTCTACATGATGATGTCATCAGGCAACTTCAGACAAGATTGGCTTCGAGGCCGAAAGTGTCCGAGCCCTTGGGGCATTGCCCAGCTTGCGATCCAACAACAAGCATGCTGCAGAGAAACAACAAGAAATGCAATTTTTGAGCAAAGCAGATAAAGAGCAATGATTTGACGATTATGTGGAGAGAGAAACTGCTGGAGCAAGAAAACGAGTTGATGATGCAGAGACAGCGATTAAGCAGGAGCAGGAAGATATGACAAATGCTGAAAATGTGGGATTGACATCCAGAAAGCCTGAAAAAACATTTGACGAGATTTTGCCTGCTATGGGAGACAGTCTGAGGTATCTTCCAAGTTCCGACGATGCAGATAATGGGCAGGATGAAGAAGGTGATGAAGATGAAGAGCGGGGCAAGCTGAGCGAAAATGACGAACCCTGCTGGGTGATCGGCACAATTTCCAAAACAGTACAGCAGCACATGGAGAGATTTGCGCAAAGGCAGGTGAAGCTTGACGAATTGACACAACCGGGTCGGGGGTAGGCGGCCGACTATCCCCGTGCAGGAGATACAATGTACAAGACTGCCTAATTGAGGGTTCCGCCAGTCGTTAAGCCCCAAATGGACGAAGTAACAGCGACACCTGCACCAACAACATTTGGTGAGCTGTTGGAGACTTGTGATATCATTCCAGGAATATAACAAATGCCGCAAGGGATGTCTCGACCAGGATGTGGACATATGAGGCTAGGTTCTGGGAAATCACAGTATCATAAATGCCTAGCATCTCTCCAACCAAAGGTGGCGCCCAATTCATAATTGATACAGAAATAGAAGCCAATTAAACACGTGAGCTTTTACCCATGTAGATTGCCTCCCTAGCCCATGACCAGATGAAAATCAGATTCGGACGAAGAAATGTTGACGGCTACTGCGTCCGCAGAGGAATGAATAAGCACATTGCGATTTTTGACATCATATCTCGTGGAAATGCATTGTGTGTACCTGCATTGCTGCACGTCAGCTGTACCTTCTTGTCAGTAACCGACATGTGAGACATGATGATTCATCTGTGCATGTGCAAGGGTCATACGGGCCCTGTGATCGTTCTTGATTCCAAACCCAGTGAGTAGACGACCAACAAACTTGATATCAACTGGCCTGTTACTGTAAAGTGAGAAAGCAAAACCAAAATTTGAGACAAAATTTGCTGAGAAAGTTCGGGTCAGTGATGTCATACCAGTCATAGAAGGAGCGGTCAGTGTGCAATGGGAACCAGTACAATCGGTTACCATCATGCTGCATTCATCCATGTGTCCAACTGTATAACTCTCCGCTCAGACCTGGTGCAGGTCATGGAGATCAAAGAGAAGGAGCTGGATCAGGAAAGGTCAGGAAGTCAGGCAATACTCATCAACAACTAGTGAATGGATCTACTGGCCATCAATTGCTCGCCAACTGTGCTGGAATGTGATAGGGCTACGTCATTGATCGCCCATACATCAGCAACAACTCTAGTTGCCTTCAGAAACCCCCGGGTGCTCCGGGTGGCTCTGACGGCTCTGACGGAACCTTGTACCCTCTGACGGAGAATTCACGCTTCAGGTTGCCCAGGTGACTGGTCACGTTGCATAGCATCAGGAAAATGTATTTTAGTCACTGGAAGCCTCCAGGGGTGTCTGAGAGGATGTGGAGTGTAAACTTAGATGCGTCAATTTCAGGAGAGTATCAGACCCTAGGAGGGCATTCCTGCCGGCATTCAGAGTGACTGGGAGCGCCGGCAACAAGCCTGGGAGCACCTGGGAGCGCCGGCGACACACCTGGGAGCGCCGGGGACGAACCTGGGAGCGCCGGCGACATGTCTCGGAACACCTCGCATCACAGTCATGTATTCAGTTTCTATTCTCATCTATGTATCTATGGATCTATATAGCTACCCATCTACACACGCTATAACTGGCCTGGCTGCAGGCGGGGTTTGGGATCAATTCGAGGTGCGGCTGGAAATGACGATCAAGTATTCTCAGATATGTACTCGGAGGCCGTGATCGAGCCACTGTGGAGATGCAGTTGGAGGCGGTAATTGAGCGTATTTCGAGATATGCTTGGAGGCCATGATCGAGCGAGTTTCTAGATATGCACTTGGAGGCCACGATTGTGCGAACATGCAGGACGTGAACAAGCGAGTCTGGAGATACACCTGGAGGCCGTGATCAAGCAAGATTGGACGAGTACTTGGAGGCAGTCGATGAACGGCGCGCCAGGATCCAATTCATCAGTTAGTTAACTAGCCACCTTGGTAATCTGACAAGCTGACTTTAGCTTTGAATCTCGTATGGAGAACTGGCTGATGGCGGTCGATCGGTAGGGAGGAACGCCGGAAGCTGAAGCTACATTCAGGGGTCAACCCGAAATTATGAGAATGAAGGGACGACAGATTATCTTAGGTGTATGCTGTACTCAGAGTATGCTGCACTGAGTGTCAACTCATGATGATGGCATTGGGAGATAGAGAGGGATGACTTAACATTGTGTTCTTGCGATGATGGTAGAGTTGTGGACAAGAAATAGAGAGATGGGGGTTGAAGATGAGAATGATATGGAGGATACATGCGGACCTGCGAAATCAGGGGTACGACTTGCCTGATTGGGTTTAGAAGACCACGCATTGGTGGTATTACCCGCCGGATCAGGACTCATACCTGCCGGATCGGGGATGGTAAATTGACTTGCACACGCATTCCTCCAAGTTCCAGCTTCTCATCATGATTTCCCCCATCTCCTCTGATCTCACTATTTCTTGTGCTCAACTCTACCATCACCTAAGAACACGAAGTTAAATCATCCCGCTCTATCTCTCCATGCTATGATCATGACTTAACACCGAGTACAGCATACATTAAGTTCAACATCATCCCAAGATCGACAGCCTCCCGCTCCCAGCCAGTTTCCTATCGCTGAGTTCACTCAATCTCGGTCTCCAATTGCATCTCCAACCTCGCTTGATCAAGGCGTCAAAGTGCATCTCCGAACTCGCTGGATCATGGCCTCCCAGCGCATCTCCAAACTCGCTCTATCATGGCCTCCAAGTGCATCTCTGAGTGTGCTCAATCTCGCCCTCCAAGTGCATCTCTGAGTTCACTCGATCTCGGCCTCCAAATGCATCACTGAACTTGCTCGATCTCGGCCTCCAAGTACATCGTGAATGAGCGACAGCAGGTGTACAGATAGACAGAGATAGCGGCAGTGGACTGAGCAACGGGGAGTACATATTGGGGAGACCCCGGGGTAGATAGACATCATCTCATTTTCATCTCATCTGGATCGATGCATTTGCATGGATTCTCACGGCCAGGTGGCATCATATCTTCTCCCTTCCTTCCTAGGATGCTCGAGCTAGAACAATTCTTTCTCACGAATTCCGTTTAGATGTCGCAAGATACTCCTCCAATTATGCTCCACTACAATCTATGGCCAGATTGACCGTATGTAAACATATAGAGATACTTAAATAATGCATGCCATATTATGAGGTAGCGAATCTTGTGACTGTAACAAAGACGAATATGATAGATGAAATGCCTTATGCTTATGGATCCCCAAGAACCACTGCTTTGAGAATACAGCACCAGGTCTCCCACAGAGCTGTGCAGCGGTCTCGGCTGCTCCAAAATTCAAGTATCCTAATAGTCAAATCTCGTAGCATCCTGAATGCACCTCCATCACTGCAGGTGCTTTCAGGAGCACCTGTGCATCCTCTTGCAGAGTCTGAGAGCACTTTGCAAAGCTCCAGGGGGGCCTGGGAGCATCTGGAAGTACTTAACAGCACTGGTGAAGGCAACCGGAGTGTCTGGGAGGTTGTCCTGTGGCTTCTGGACCAATTTACATTTTGCTAATGTACCCAATGAACCCATTCCGACGTATGGTCACAGCTGGCCACAATGCCTCAGTGTTCATGTACAATAGGATACCAACAGAGCAAGAAGAACCGGCGAAACTGCGATCAGAGGGCGATAAGCAACGCGACGTGTGATATTGGCACCAAGCGCTGACAAATCTGCCACTGGGGTGTCTCTGATAAGCTCTGCCGGAGCGCGTCCACTCGGACGCAGCCATTCCGCCCGGATGGAAATAGTTTCTGCTGATGTATGGAAATGATTATACATAGAAATGTTATATTGGTTATCAATAATGACTATATGAATCTGTCATCCAATTAGAAAGCATAAAATGACTGTTTGTTTTGTTTGTTTGTAATCATTTTGCAATCACCCCAAAGGGGTGCCCAGCTAAGTTACCACAAGCCGGCCGACCACTGGCGGTCATGGCATTTAATTAACATATTTTCATACCCCTGTCCATTGGAAACTTCCTGTCCATCCATCGGCAAAACTACGGCCAAACTAGCTCACCCAACACCTACTTCTGACTCAGGCAAAGTCGGTTCCTCCCACTTCCCGCTACCCGGTGGCGGGCACAAGGCCATTGGAACTCCACCTTGCCTACCCTCATTACTGAATCTCCTTGTATGCTCGACCTATGGTGAGTTTGACACAGGGAGCTCGGTTTCGTGCGACATCAACCTGCACTATACAGGGAGTCCACTTTCGATCGGCTGCATCGGTGCAGTGGGGGGAGTGGCGGGATTCGAACCCGTGAAATGCAGCATAGTGTTGGCAAGACCATACCACTACACTATGGGTCCACTCCCCGCATAAAATGACTGTTAGGGTGTGTTCAAGGTAAGTGTCAACGGAGCGTCAACGATTTACAGCCTTTTACTTACTGCAATCTACTGGCTGGATTGTCACATCATTCCAAAGTGGAAGTATTGCTCGCCTTTATATGCAACACGGCAAGTGACACACTCGTTGCCCCATCCTGAGAATCAGCATCCATGGGGCATCAATGATATTTGGTCCTTCACCTTCGATAATCTGATGGTTGTTCAATGACATCAACCCATAATCGATGTATTGGCCGCCTTGGTAGGCAAAAATACTCGTTACGATTTTACTACCACCAAAAAGTCAATACCAATAGAGCATCAACAATTTGTCGTCTTACATGGTGGATGATCCAAGGGCTCTGGAACGACCTCAATCCATTATTGGAGTATTGGCCTCCATTATAGGAGCAAATTCTAGTGACGATATGGCCACCACCTCCTAAAAATGAGTGTCAGTGCAGCGGCAACGATTTTTTGTCTTGCACCGTTGGTACTCCAAGGGCGGTGCAATGACATTAATCCGTAATCAAAGGGTTAGCCGGCTTTACACAGAAACATGCCTTTTGACAATGTGGCTGCGACCTCCTTCAATTGAGCGTCAACTGAGCGTCAACAATTTTCGATCTTGCATCTTGGATAATCCAAGGGCGGTGCAACATCATTAATCCATAATCAGAGTATTGACCGCCTTAATGGGCAAAAATGCTAGTGACAATATTGTTACCACCTCCTGAAAATATGCGTCAACACCATCAACAGTTTTGGTGGGGGCTTAGAGAGCTACACAGCAACGAACTGCACTGCATCATTCCTACATTGGGTTTATAACTATAAGTCATTCCGATAAGTTCTTGTGTTCACTTTCACAACTGTCCATGTAATGTCTCACACGTCTTACATTTTTCTCACTCATAGCTCCAGAGTGAGTATTTAAGTACCAGCATTCCATTTCACAATATGAAACATCATGAAGGTCTCTCAAGTTGAATTACGCAGAATTCAAATTCCTACCGCCATGTCAAATTCCAAACCTTTAAATACCTTGTTGCTCAAGGTGATGATATTTTCCACAACTAAACATGTCTTAATTCTTCATTTGGGCGACCTTACTTTATACATCATATTTGATGCCTGTTGGACTTCAATGAATGTGGGCTCCAAGTGTTCAATAGATTGGAATAATTCAAGACATGCGCCTTCATGGCGTTTGAATTTGCATTGTGGAATTGAAGAGAGCAGCAGCCCCTCCATCATATATATCATTTGTCATCAAGTTCTTCGCCATCCATCAGAACATGGGACCAGCTCAATGAGGAAACACTTCCTGGTAAAAGTGCAAATAGCAAAGTTATACAAATTAACAGAATCAGAAGTAACTGAATTGACAGGGTCAACTGTTGATGAAACAGCTTCGGCTATACTGAAGAGACAAGGAAGTTGACGAATTACAATAGTCAATTCCCAAAGGACATTGATATTTGACATTTAGATATGATCTATGTTAACTGAGTTCACCGAAAAAACACTCTAAACAGTTAGCTAAGGCCGTTGTAGCTGCTGAATTTGACCAAAACACCTGGGATTGTGACCTTATGTTACAATTTGTTTCGGCTCATATTTCACGGAATGCTACAACATACCAAGACTTATGACAGTCATATAATGGATTACGAAGCGGGCTGATGCTACAGTGCTCCAGCACCCTTATCAACATTTGCTGGAGGGAATACTCACTACCAGTGGATGCAATTAGGAAACAATTGCTGTCAAAAGATAAAGTTAGTTTAGCTTTAGACAGGTACACAGTAACGAACAAATTAACAATAATGTCGGTCATTGCTTGATCTATGGATCGCAATTGGGAATTGCGTGAAGTATAACTCGCTTCTGATCAGGTTCATAGCCACTGCTCTTCCTCTTTTGAAAGCAAATTAAGGATCATAGGTCGAGGGTCCACATACTGGAGCGAGGCTAGCCATCCATTTGCAGGAATGTTTTGATCGTATTGGGCTTTCCGACAGCCATTTACTTGGAATTATGACTGATACCACTTCATCAAATTACTCAATGACTGGGGAACTTCAATCAACCCACAAAGCCTCCTGCATCGAGTTGCACGCATTGAGAAACCACCTAGCATGCATGGCATACATCTCTCAGCTTGCTTTGGGTGTGTTCATGAGCAGTCTTGGGGTAAAGGTCGCACCAAGTCTTTGGAAGCCCATGAGCATGATCAGCAATTTGGAGAGAATGAGAGCACAGATATTGGGAAGAGTCAAAGACTTTGGAAAGAGGGCAATTCTAGAATCAACAAGGTCTCAGCTATGGGACAAGGTTTAGCAAAGATAATTGCGAAAGTATGGATTTCAAGAAATTTGAAAAGTTCTGAAAGTGACCTTCATATAGCTGCAAATGCTTGCTGTATTAATTACCCTGACACCTGGTTGTAGAAACAAGTACATTGGCTGTCCAAAAGCTAAAGTACAAATTGCAGTACTACATACTTTGGACATGACAACACAGTGGGACTCGACATTGGGGTTGCATGAGGGAGCCTACCAATTGCAAGAATTCACCTGAGAGTAGCTCTACAATCGAAAATGCAGTGATTACTTGCCACAACTGTTATCAACTGATCCAAATCCGCGGTTCAGTTCCAGGTCTGGGTTCGAACTGAACTCCAACCATTACAATGGGTTTTACCCCATTGAAACACCGAACTGCACCGGGCCGTGGGTTTTGTGCGGGGTTCCACATGTTTCCGAACGCAGAACTTTGGCTCCGATGAAGGATTTGTGTACTGATCATATCACAATATGATATATACGTAAATCATCCAGTTTTGGATGCTCTTTCACCTCCCGATCTGCAATTTGCAATCGGATCAATATTCATTGAGTCGCTATGAAATAACCCTGACAGTTGGGTGTTTTTCGCAGTGACTCAATGAATATTCATCAGATCGCCAATTAGAGATCGGGAGGTAGAGCAGCATCCAACACTGTATCTTTTACATATATATCATATTGTGATATAATTATAACTCAAATGCTTATTTGGAGCCAAAGTTCTGAGTTCGCAATAACGAAGCTCTGCTGCATGCTGAACCCAGCCAAAAAACCGCGGTTTTAGATGCGATTCGGGTTTGGAACAGCTCGTCATCGAGCATTTCGGTTCCTTGGCAGTTCCAGATCCGAGCTGCAGCCTCGGTTCCTGTTCCAACCCGGACCGCAGCCGGGTTACCCTGAACCCTTGCTTTCACTCTGTGCCAAGCTTTGCAACACAGGATGAATGGACCATCGTCCAATATGTGATGGAATTTTTAGGGCCGTTCTGATCCTGGACCCTGTGGATGTCCAAAAGGCATACAGTTACTCTGTATCACATTATCACTATCTACAAGGACATGTTCAATCATTTGGATGGCACTATGTGCGCTTTAGCCAAGAAAAACCCTCAATGGAAGGAAGACTTATTCTTCGCCATGAAGTTTGTGTGCCAAAAGCTGTCCAAATAGTAAGCTGAAGTTACTCAAACAATGGGTATGCATCTCGTTTAAACACACATTCTTGATCCTTTCAGGGAGTTGCGATCATATAGCCAGTGGGACCAGGGAATAGATATTAATCCTCAGGACGAGACTACTGATAATATCAAATATCAACAGGCGTTTCTGAAGAATGTGGACAACGAATACTGTGCGAAACATAGCCAATTTTGACTCATTCAAACCAAAAGCGTACGTAGGAACAATCGTTTCCCCTTTGCAACCGCTTCTGGATCTGTTCAATGTTCTCTTGATGCATATGATATGTCCAGCGATGATGAAGATTACTGAGTGCCGAAAAATGTCACTCAATCAACACCTGGATGAAGGGATTGTGCAGCACGCTTATTGACGGCTGCGAGACTTCATTTGATTTCACTGCCAGAATCACTAAAGAACTGGGGTCATGTTAATCAAAAGCTGAATGATTACCACTCCGACCGAATAGAGATTAGCAGTACATTTTGGTTACCGGATATCACCAACTGGTGGCGCCAACAAGGCAAAACGCTCTCACAGCACGCTGATCTCTCTGATGTGGCACAAAACATATTGTCTATCATACCACATGGGGTCGGAGTTGAGGCCAGATCTTCCCTTGGGTGGGATGATATCTGCTGGAGCCAGTGATTACAATCGGAGAGTCTCTTCGCAAAACAGTCGTTGTAGGGCAGTTTGATCCAGCCCATGAAGGGATATTGGCAAGCGATGACCCAGGATTCTGTAGGACAGAACCTGAAAACAATTTGGAATTAAAGAGACAGGTGGAGGAAGGAAAATTGAACAGAATGGCTGAGGTCCACGACTTTTTGGAGATCTGGCAGGGCAGCTAAAACCTACATGCTAAACAGAATGAATCTCCTGCTCCAAACAGGCAAATGACAGCCATAGGATACATTTCAGGTACTAAAGAGATCATCAATGCATCCTGGGTAAGCTTTCAACATCGTGGTGCGGCTGAATTTAAATCGTCGGAATGATCACGTGTTCAACCTCCGTTGTCTGCAAAGAACCTCCCTGCAGGATTAACACAGGTATAAAACGTCCGCTGAAACAAGAGAATCAATCGTCATCCAGCCAAAGGTGTTGAGGATTGTACACCTGAAAGCATTTCCGACACCGACAATTGGCTTAACTGGAATGGTGAGGTGGAGAATCCAACTGTAAGCAAAGATAATGAGGAGGCGGACAGTGAATCTAATATTGAGCTAGACAATAGCATCAAGGTTCCGGAAAGCTGGGAGCAGCGGGATGGAAGTGCCGCACCAAATGTTCCCGGATTGATTCGGCCACCACAGTGGTCAAAGAAGAAGGCTGAACAGGGCTTTGTAACTTTCACCGCAATGGAGATGAGAAGGAAGAAGGGAATCAAGAAAAAGTAGGACAGAATGGGTCAATATGTTTTCACCAGGTTCAATATGTTGCTTGAGCAAGAATTTTATGTAGAGAATTTTTTTGGCAGAATTGTGAGCAGTCACATGTGAGTATTGGTTGATAAACAGATCTATTGTGGGCAAAAGATGAATTTCAGCAAGATATATGAATTTCAATTGGTTGACAGTGATCCGTGCAAGAATATAACAGGGCTTCGCTTGGCCAATGGGCCGAGTGCCAATCAGTTAGAAATGCAGCCATCGAGTTGAAATAATTATGCTACAATGATTCATGTGAGCAGATTTTGACTAGACAATAGATTGAAACTCAGCATCATCGGAGCATCAACGATATTTGGTTTTCTAAGTCAGTCAATTGAAAAGTGATATGGTCACTATTGTGCATCACCAACCTATTGGCAACCTTTATAGGCAAAAGAGAAAGCTACACAGTCAATGCCTCTTTCAGACAATGTGTGTCAACCAAGCATCAACGATATTTGGCTTTGCATCTTGGGTTATCTAAAAGGCAATTTGGGGCAATAATTCATATACTAATTTCTGACAGTCTTTTCAGGCAAAACACTGCATGATATCATCGTTACCCCATCATGAAAATGAGCATCAGTGGAGCGTCAACAATTTTTGGTCTTGTAAGCCAGGTAATTAAACAGTGATTTTGTGGTGGTTATATATAATAAAAGTATTGGCAGCCTTTATAGGCAAAATAGGAAGTGACACGGTCACTGCCCCATTCTGAAAATGAGCGTCCACAGAGCGCCAACGACTTTAGGTCTTGTACAGAAGGTAATTGTCAATTGATGTTGTCGCTGTTATGCATAACCGCCTCTTGGCAGCCTGTATTGGCAAAAACGATGTGACATGGTCACTGCCCCATTCTGAAAACGAGTGTCAACAGAGCGTCAAAGATTTTTGGCTTTGCATGTTGGGTTATCCAAGTGGTGACTGATTGCAGACATTCATAAATCAGGTATTGGCTGCCTTTAGGGGCAAAACGCATAGTGACACACTCCCTGCCCCATCCTGAAAATGAATGTCAACGGATAGTCAACGATTTTTGGTCTTACACCTTGGCCAATCTAAGTGTCACTGTCTGGCAATAATTCATACATGAACTATCGGCGGCCATTTCAGGCAAAATAGTGCATGAAATCATTGTTGCCCCTTCAAAAAAATGAGCGTCAATGGAGTGTCAACGATTATTGGTCTTGCATATTGGGTAATCAAGGCATTGCGTGGATATTCTCGCTCATAACAGAACTATTGACTGCCTTAATTGGCAAAAATACCAAATATAGAAGGAAAAAACACAGATTCCAAAATAATCAATATTGCAAACTGCAAAACATGCACAAAGTGATTATTGGATGTTGAATATGCGGTTTTGATAATATACTATTATCTAACTGCAAATACTAGAGCATTATATGAATCTACAGATGGACCCGCTGGACAACACACAGACAACCGGCCCAATTGAGGTGGGTTGTGAGATGTCCATCGACCTGTACTCAAATTGACGTTTCGGGTGTATTAAAATCAGGGACCGCCAATTTGGCAATGGTTCAGTTCGGACCTGGACTGGAACTCGAAGTGGCGGCACCGATCTGTTGCTACCACTCTCCAGGGCATAGGCTCTGAAGGGGAGGTGCAGAGTAATTAGAATGGTGGTGACAGCATGAAGCATTAATGTACTGTCATTAGTCTGCGATCCCATGATCATCGTGGTGAAAACATGAATTTTGGAGTTAATTCGAAATATGCGAATGTGTACAGAATTTTGGTTAACTCAAATTCCGGCCTCTTAAATCACATTCAGGTCCATTATGGTTAGTCCATCATACCACTGGCCTTGTCTATCTTGTCTTCAGCAGTTGCCAATGCTTGCTTGCTTGCTTCAACTTCTCCCAAGGCTGTGCCCAGCTTGCCTTGTATTAACTTCTAACTGTATTCTTTGTGGTGATCTCTCATATTTGTCTCCCCATCCCCTTTCCCATCCCATTTTCAACCATGGGTGGTTCTGCTTTGTCTTTTACATTGGAGGCTTGTTGCACTAAACTGTCGCCCTCCACATGTTTCACCATAAGCACCCGCTTGTTGTCATTCACTAGGTTCTCACATTGCACAATTTGATCCGCCATTTCATCTGCATTCCAATCGGCATCCTGACACATTCAGATTCGATCCTCCACTTTTCACATTCCTATTCTTTGACCTCAGCAACCAGGTCAGTAATGTCCACCTGCACGACTCCTGGCTGGTGAGTAATCATCTCTTCTTGGTGGACTCCATCCTCATCTGTCTGCTATTTATAGATGCTGAACCCCTCTGGCCACACATCTGGATATATACTGCTAGCCCGGGGAGCTGTCAACATACACAGCACTTCTAAACCATCACCCAGTCAACGTCCAGGCGGGTGAGGATGCACAGTAGCAAGTATTATGTTTGCAGTTAGAGGATTATATTGAGGCGAAATTCTTGTTTTTTGCCATTGGAAAGTCCTCTGTGATTGCAATTACTACTGTTTGTGGAATCAAAGTTGGGCTACTGGATGTATAAGGTCCAGAAGAAGCCAATCTGAAAGTGTTCCTTTGGATGTAGTGGTATAATGTGAGAATAGTATACACTTTAACTAAGCCAGTAATATCAATCATCACTCCAATCCAATGAATATCAATGATTCCACCAGTCCAGCAATGGACCAGTCCGGACTGGAACCGTCCAGTCTAGTCCAGGTCCAGTCCAAGAAATATTTGGTCCGGGATCGGACCAATCCCCAATTTTTCGGGACCGGGACTGAACTGGCCTGGACTGCTTTTGACCAGTCCACTCGGGCCGAATCGGCCCGAATACGCTGGGAGTTACTGATACACTGAGTCAACAAGTAGTCTCATACACATACACTCATACATGTAGATTCATCTTGCCATTCACAAGTCACAATGCAAATCTCACCCCTCACCACTTGCCACTTGCCACTTGCCACTTTCCACTTTCCACTCACCACTCATTTGGCGTTCACTCACCACTCATTTGGTGTTGACTAAGGATTTGGCCCAGTGGCTTCCCGAGTGTTCGGTGCTGGCGGGCTCGGGCATGAGGCTGGTGGCTTACGGCCCCCATAGGCCTCGCCTGCCCCCACCAGCCTCGCCTTCCCCCATGGCGAGGAGGAGGGCTCAGCGCTGTTGCTCGGCATTGGGCTTCGGCTTTGACAATCGGCATTGAGTTTTCCTTCTCTCACATTCCTATATAAGTCTATAGTTTTTCCTTCTCTTTGGATCGACAGACAATTGAGCTTCTTCATACCTTCTCTGTTGCTCACAACATTTGGTATGGTTGGGTTTCTCGTGGTGGTGCTTGCTAGCAGTGGGTGGGTTGGTCCATTGTGATTGCTCGCAGCGGGTGGTTGTTATGAAGTGACATTGTGTCTGAGTTAGGGTTGCAGGGATTACTGTCTCACTTCTTTAGTTTTTCAGATCTACTTTGAAATTGATAAATATTATCCTGTTTGGACTGGTCCAGACCAAGCCCGTCCAGTCCCAGACTGCCAGTCTGGGGCTCGGTCCAGTCCGACCTTCCGGTGGGACCGGACCGCACTGAGCTCTACCCCAGACTGGGTCCGTCCGGACTGGTGGAATCATTGGTGAATATTGTCAATATGCACATACCCCATTCTAGCCAGTGCACTCATCAGAGCCACACCATATGTCAACCCTTTCTTTCTTTCCCCATTGATACTTCATACCATTACCCAAAGTCCACAGTCTGGAATTTAACTTTGCTGCATACAATATTTTGGTATATTCTCTGAAGTTCTGCATAGCAAATTAGTCATACCGCTATATTCATTGCTTGTTTGGTTAAGGTATAATATCATTTCACAGAAATAGTTTCCAAATATACATTCCACTGGCTGAGATAACTAGGCAAGTGATCACCTTTAAGAGTGTGCTGTGATCTGAATAGAAGTCCTGTATCATTTTCTGAGTTGAATGTATATTACCATTGTGATAATATTCCATAATCTGCAGTCTGGTGCATATTATCCCTTCCAGCTTGGGGAAAATTGAGGCAGATAGCAATTTGTTGACCATAACAAGCCATTGTACACTTTGATGATCATTATTGTAAAATATAGACATATTTCTGTGAATATTGAACTACCACACCCCCATAAACTGATTGTAGCTAGTTAACACTTGCTATTTGCAGGAACTGTGGTTAATACCAATACCACTTTCTGTCTTCTGAATTTGATTGTATTAGACCTGGATATTCATAGTTGTTGTTTCGAATATCTGTGTAAGTATAAGCCCAATTTCTGTGGATATTCTGGTCTATTAGCGAAAGATGAAGAAGATTATTAGGTAGACATTCAACAAATTAAGCATTGTCAATTTGTATCATCAGAATTTCATTTCACTACATGGACAGATCTCCCAGGCAACAGTTGTTTAAAACACATAAGACTAAGGAATTTTTGCTCAGTCACTACACAAAAGCCTTGGTGATTCAATCCATACACCCCCTCACCAACACACCCTCCAGCAAGAAAATCAATATTACACCCCAACCAAAAATGATACAGTCTTTAAACGAACAATACAAAGTGTCTAGATACTTATAATGATGACTGTGTAAGGAGAAACAAAATCAAATAGAGTTACATACTCTGAATCTTGAATACCATCCCTTAGCATCATTTACATTAGCTGCCCTGTCCGGCATGCTTTTCCACAGTATCTCAATGTATCCCTCCAGTATCGCCTCCCAGATCTCCGGCAGAACTTCAACCAACCATGCGTTCATTTCATCCGGGCCTTCTTTTGTATATGCAATCTCTGTGTATTTTCTAAGCAGCCTGCGCTTCAGCTCTACCCAGACATACTGCATGGGGTTGCGGTCTGGGGAATATAGTGGCCAGTCATCCACCTGGATGTTGTATTTCTCAAAACAATCCATAACCGCAGCAGCTTGATATATTGCAGCATTGTCCAGCTGGAAGACAGAATGCCCTAGGGTGTCATGGATGTGTTTGAGAACTGCAAGAAAATGGTACATAAGGAGCTTGACATAGACACTATCGTTGACCGATTTGAAAATAAGAGTGCAGAAGGTGTCACAGCTTCTGCCCCAAAACAAACCCCAGGCCATCGAGGAAACCCCTGTGCCCTGTCAGTGCGGTGAAGTGCAGTCTTTAAACCACTTTTCGAATGGTTGTCAAAAGACCCAATGTTGCCACCCTGAATCACTGTTCTCTACTGAGCATTAATCACTCCAAATAATGCCTTCCCACTCCTTATGTGTCCAATCCTTATGTGCAAGTGCCCATTGTAGCCTGTGGAATACATGTCTGTCCTCAAGCTTTGGTCTGTGCTTTGCTTGCCACTTCCAATAGTTGTTCTTGTGCAGGTATTAGTTAATAGTTCACAGTAATAGATTTGGTGTGTAGATATGACACATTTCGGCCTGTGTTATTTGTCTGTCTTTCTTTACTGCTCATATGGTAGATCTTCATTGTCTCCCAGTCGCAATACATATTCAACCGCTGGGTGGGTCATGTTTCAGGGATTGGCGGTCGGAAGCAGAAGCAATGAAATAGTGGACTGCTCACCATGGTCACCCTCTAACCGGGCTAATCACCGCTAAAGAGTATCTCAAGTACATGAGAAAGAGCATTGCCCCCTTCTCTACGAGGGACATCACTCACCAGGTGGTTAGAGGCATTGTGAAAGGTGTAGCAAGCATCCAATGTCACAACCCCATAAATTCAATAGGTTGCGTGTGTACCGAATCACCAAGACTTTTGCATAGTGACTGCATATCTTCACTGGGAAAAATGATGTTATATGACACTTAACTCCTAGAGATGCTGTTTCTTCGATGGTAATGCACAACATATTCGATGCATGGCACTATCAGGTCGTATGGACCCACACATTGACTAGATTACCACACTATGCATGCGAATATGTGTGCGCGATACTATATATTATGCTGCATTCAGCAACACGTCTGAATGGACTTCATTGCATACTCCCAAGTAAGCTTTCAAGATGCTCTCAAGCATACTCCCAGCCCCGCTCTCCAGTATACTCCCAATCGCAATGTGCAACACACTGCCAGCCTGCTTGTCTCAACGCTCTGAAGTAAGCTCTCCAAACCCTTCCAAGTACACACCAAGTGTGCTCCCAAGTACACCACTGATTACATTCCCAAGTTCACTCTCCAGCATGCAGTCAAACACACTCCCAATTGCAAACAATGCATCACTCCCAGCCTCGTTGATGATATGCTCCTGATTAATTTCGCAAGACACTCCCAAGTATACCTCCAAGTATATTGTCAAGTACCCTCCTGAGCATGCTCTCAAAAATGCTCGTACTTGCACTCAATGACCCACTCCCAGCCTGCTTGACTATACACTTGCAGGTAAGCTCTCAAGACGCTCTCAAGTATACTCCCAAGCATGCTCCCAAGTTCACTCTCCAGAGGCAAGTCACTCCCAATCTCACTTCACTATATACTCCCATTTATGCTCCTGGGTGCTCGATCCAAGGACTGGCTGAGATGCAGGAACCAGGAACCGGGAGGCAGGTGGCTGGAGGCGGTCGGCTCGAGGCCAGTGGTAGCTGCCGAAACCTTGGAGTTAGTGGATATAATATTCCCACAGTATTGTTAGCATGGCCACCGTGACCCAATCTCACAATGCCCTATACCCATGGTGTTGACAATTGCAGCCTTACATTCTGCAGGAAAGATAGACAATTGGAGCTTTAGCAGAGCAGATCTCCAACTATAATGATCAAGGGGAATCTGCTACCAGCTTCCCCCTGATTGCAAGGGAATGTGCACCTATTCAGTTCTAGGCTGATTGTGTTGATGGCCATGGTGAAGATGGCCATAGTGATGGTGTCAGTGAGGGTCATCATAGTATCAGAAGCACTTTGACAAGTAGGTTGGCTACATCAATGTTAGCATCACAGCTTCCACAGACTTGGAGCCTTCTATTAGCCAAAGTGTCCCCAGACTTAGAGCCTTCCATTAGCTACAGCTTCCATAAACTCAAAGTTTGCCATTAGCGAAACTCTTCCTATGGAAAACTTTGCTACTCTCGAAGCATGGCTCTCTCAAGCAGGCTATCTTGAAGGCCAACAAGCAGGCTTTGAACCTGACTCCTGGAGAGACTTTCAATTACCAGCTGGCACATATGCGTACTGGCAGCAACAGTGTGCAGAGCACCAGTATTGCAGCAAAGACCGCAGGCTGTGAAGACAGTTCTAGGTGTATCTCTGCACGGCAGCCGTATAAATGGGCATAGGCCAATGTTCACATCTCTACAAATCCTCGATTGATGGCTATAAGCTCCACAGCCGAATGGGGTCCATGGGATGCTTCCTCTGAGCTGCTGGTATACCTGTGTTTCTGTAGTGCAGCCTAGAGTCAATTTGCCCTGTTGCCAATGTGGAATCTGTGGGATATATATTTGAGCAGTTCTGAGTTCAGCATATATTATGAAGTGGCTAGTAAATTTATATTTCAAACTCTACTTATATTATTATAATTAATATTAGAGTTCAAATGATACCCAACATTAATTGAAAGGAATATGCAGAAAAGTTGAATTACATATGGAAGGTATACTAGAAGTATTTCACTATATGGTAATTTGTAAATTGAATGAATACATATAAATAGTACTATCAATTATCAGTAGGCATAAGATTGAATTGATCATGCTAGCAAGATCGTATAATACTCAATTAATATTAAATATTGTTTCAACTCAATGATATTCTACACAATTTCTTCTTCACTTTTCATATACTGCGAACAAGCTTGAATATCCTGTGTTCCAATAAAACTCGAAGTGGTATCTATTCTCTTTCACATCATTTAACTTCATGTACACCAGATATCAACCAATCTATAAAGTTAGATAATTGAAATTAGATTCAACTTGCTAGTTCAAATGGTATGTATGAAGTCCAATCAGCTACAATCAATGAATCACACACTACTCCAGTCTAGGCCTATATCACAATTATGACTAAGCTTCTGGATTTATGTGTATCTGTTATGACTGGTCATGAATACGTTATTGGCCTTATTCTTTCATTTCTGTATAACTACGATGAGACATTTCAAATCTATAGTTTTAGTGCATATTGTATTGGACCGTCTAGAATGAAAAAACCTCTGCATTGTAATGTAGAGGAATCAGTTCTCTTCACAAATGGCTAAATCAGAATCCATAATATATTGGTATGTTTGGGCCAATCATACTATAATGATAGTATTGTACTTCATATCCAGAGCTCAATTGAGAAAGGTATCAACTGTATGTTGAATTATGAATCCATAGCTCTGGTTTGTCTGAAATATAACTAAATTGCATATTAACTTCTACAGATAGTTAAGAGTACCCATCCAGATGTTAGCAGCGTTGCCATCATTCAGGGTCTATCCACTATACAATAGCTGGACATGATGCAGGCCAGAACATGGTCACTGAACAGTAGTGCAGCAGATGACAGATATCTTCAGAATACAGTGTATGATACTTTTCTTGAAGTGATTCTGTCTTAACACTTTAAAAATATACTTAAAGAGATTCTGCCTGAATGTTATATTTGGGACTCCAATTACTGAATCTTCAAATTGAGTCAAGAGTTGGTCTACATTTCAAAGAACTGAAAAGTCAGAGTTGCAGAAAGAAATGTTACTGTTTACATAGTAAGTAGGCAACCAGCCACTTCCACATACAAGTTATGTTACTGATACTGAAAAACATATATTACATATGTATTATATAGTTTCAATTATCATCCATCGACTCAGATAGCATGTTAGTAGGAATTATTCATAATCATTTACATCAAGGGAAATCATAGCTATAGGAAGTGCAGGTGACTATTAGAAAGAATTAAATAAGCAATACTTGATATTACAGTGAATTCTGTATACCAATTAACAGTTTAGTATATATTTGTTGTAAATTACTCTGTGTTCAGTTTTCTGTCAGCTATGTATTTTATCTTTACTATACAATAACATTGCCCACATCACCTCAATATCAAAATGTTTATGAAACATTCACATAATTTTTAAGTATGAAACTGACTACAAATTTTGGATTCAGCTGTATACTACAGATAAAATGGCTGAAAAGGAGTATGCAATCTGAATGTCAGTGAGTCCTATTGACCTAGTTGCAAGCAATCTAGCCATTCTGTAGAACATGAATCTATCAGTTGCTCTCTACATTGTCTTCCTATCTTACTGTCGATTCTCCATGTAATATACTCCAAGTCTCACCAATCCACAACAGCCAAATGCAAGACAAATTTTTGTACTGAAATATAACTGCTTAATATTGTTTATTTATTGAGCAGAAACCATCCTGGTGAGTGTTTAGTATTACACAGACAATAGCATCTTACTGGCTACAGATATTGCTACAGAATTTTAAAATAGCAGTGTATCATGAATATTTCATATTTCTCTCATAGACAACTGTATT